>Ga0129336_10000157_pt1 | contig 35430 bp, 35 predicted proteins | sample CPB6_02_DNA_FD_96878 | JGI IMG/M metagenome (GOLD analysis project Ga0129336, IMG submission 96878) | Freshwater to marine salinity gradient microbial communities from Chesapeake Bay, USA - CPBay_Sum_0.6_0.2_DNA | ecosystem: Environmental > Aquatic > Marine > Coastal | place: USA: Chesapeake...
AACAATCCGGTGTGCCAGTAAACGTACAGTTTGAAAACAATGCAACTTTTGGCGTTCAACAGAGAACTTATACGGGAATACGATGGGACTATCTTTTCAGTGATAAGTTTTCAATTGGGGGCAATATGGTTAGATTGGGTGAACGTCCTTTTTTCACAAAAATGGAATATGGTTCTGATCCCATCAGAAACAGCATGGCCGGACTGGATATGTCCTATAACAATGAAGTCCCTAGATTGAGCAAGTGGCTCAGCAAACTGCCCTTTTATGAGGCATCGGGCTCTTCCAGCATAAGTGCTTCTGCTGAAATTGCGCAATTGAAACCCGGTCACGCTCCTCAAATCGGCAAGGGCGGAAAAGGATTGGTGTATTTGGATGATTTCGAGGGAACAAAATCAAGCATTGATTTAAGATTCCCCATCATTGGATGGACGCTTGCCTCTACTCCAGCAGGTGCAAAAGATCGTTTTGGAAATACCATGTTTCCAGAAGCAACTTCATTTGACAATATTGATTACGGAAAGAACAGGGCAAAGCTTGCATGGTACAATATTGAACCCATTCTGCAGGAAAAAAGAAATTTAAGCAACCCGCTTCGAAACGACATTGAACAACTTTCAGATCCGAGGGTGCGAAGTGTCGGACAACAGGAAATATTTCCAAGAAGAACACCTGACTTTGGTCAAAGCCAACTCGTAACATTTGACTTGGCATATTATCCCAAAGAGAGGGGTCCCTATAATTATGATGCAACCAACATCGAAGGCAACGGCATACTTAAAAATCCTAAGCAACGTTGGGGCGGTATCATGCGCAACATTGATCAGACAGATTTTGAAACCGCCAATATAGAGTTCATTGATTTTTGGGTATTGGATCCCTTTATCAAAAACACCAACAAAGCGGGTGGTTCCATGTACATCAATCTTGGAAATATCTCAGAAGATATTCTAAAGGATTCAAGAAGATTTTATGAGAACGGATTGCCAACACCTACCATTCCATCCAGCATTGCCACGTCCAATTGGGGAAGGGTTCCATTGAATCCAACACAAATCACAACAGGCTTTAGCAATGAACCAAATGATCGCCCTTTTCAGGATGTGGGATTGGATGGGTTGACAGATTCTGCAGAAGTTGCAAAAAGAAAAGATTATTTAAACGATATGGTATCAAGACTGGGTGTTGGATCTGAAGCGTATAAACAAGCCGTCGCTGATCCATCTTCAGATAATTTCAAATACTACAGGGATGCAACATATGATCAGGAGAATGCAGGCATTCTAAAACGATATAAAAATTTCAATAACCCACAAGGCAACTCACCAGTTGCAAGGGCTGGAGATGCATTTGCATCCGCATTTACACTGTATCCGGATGGAGAGGATTTGAACAGAGACAATACCTTGAATGAAGCGGAGGAATATTTTCAATACAGAATTGATTTCAAACCTTCCGGAGATCCCCTCATGCAAGTTGGTAAAAATTTTATTGCAGATAAAAAGTCAGTGAACGTAACACTTTCAGACGGCACAAAGCAGGATCAGATCTGGTATCAATTCAGGGTGCCCATCAACGCATACACCAGCAAAGTGGGTGAAATTCCTGATTTTAAATCCATTCGCTTCATCAGAATGTTTTTGACTGACTTTGAAGATTCAGTGGTCATGCGATTTGCAAAATTGGAACTGGTGAGAAACAACTGGAGAAGTTTTGCATACGAATTGGATACAACCGGAACCTATATCGCATTGAATAAATCAAATGAAAATACTTTCTTCAATGTGACGGCCGTTAACATTGAAGAGAATGATAAAAGAGATCCCATTCCCTATCGAACGCCGCCGGGCATAGAACGTGTTCAAACACTCAGCAATGGCGGTATTAATATTTTACAAAATGAGCAAGCTTTGAGCATGACGGTATTGAATCTGGAAGAAGGAAGAGGCAGGGCTGTTTTCAAGGGATTCAATCACGACCTAAGACAATATAAAACAATCTCCATGTTTTATCATGCCGAAAGCCTGAAACAATATGCCAGGATCAATGATGGAGAACTTTATGCAGTAGTAAGGTTGGGAACAGACTATATCAATCACTATTATGAAATCAAGTATCCGCTCAAAACTACTCCTTTTGGGAGTTCAGATGAGAATGTGATTTGGCCCATAGAAAACGAATTGAGTTTTGATTTACAAACATTGGTTGATCTTAAAAACGAACGCAACCTGAAAACAAATAATCCAATTGCTATTTATAGAAAAAGAATCAATGGAAAAATCTTCTCCATATACGGCAATCCAAATCTCGCTGAGATCAGGGGTATACTGGCCGGTGTTGAAAATCCCAAGGATCCATCGGGCGGAAGACCTATCAATGCTGAAGTATGGATCAATGAATTGAGGCTGTCCGGCATCAATGAAAACAGTGCATGGGCAGCTGTGGGGCAGATGAATATACAGTTGGCAGACTTAGGCACCGTCTCGGTTTCAGCCAACATGCATACTGTTGGATTCGGTCAACTTGAACAACGTGTAAATGAACGCTACAGAAATGATCTTAAACAGTATGATTTATCTGCAAATCTTCAATTGGGAAAATTGCTCCCTAAACAAATCGGATTGGAAATTCCATTCTTCCTGAATCTTTCTGAAATGATGAGTGCTCCTCAATATGACCCATATGACCGGGATATTTTGTTGAGAGACAAGCTGTCGCTTTACAAAGACAAAAGAGATTCTATCAATGGAGATGCAGTTGATTATACAGGAATCAAAACCATCAATTTCACCAATGTTCGTTTTACCCAAAAACAAGACAAGAAAATAAGACTTTGGAGTCTCTCAAATTTTGACTTCAGCTATTCACTCACACAAACCAGGCAACACAACCCCCTCACAGAAAACAATGAAGTTGCAAAAACGCAGGGAGGCGTTGGATATAATTTCAACAAACAACCCAAGTACATAGAACCTTTTAAAAAAATCCCCATTCAAAGCAAATGGGTTGATTTTATCAAGAATGCAAACTTCAATCTGATGCCTTCATTGATTGGCTTTAGGCTGGATACAAGAAGACAGTTTGGCGCCATACGTCCCCGCAATGTGGGCGGAGGGAAATTCAAAATTCCTGAGACCTATGATAAGTACTTTGTGGTTGACAGGAATTACAATTTGAGATGGGATCTTACCAAATCACTCAACTTTGATTTCAGGGCTACCAACAATTCGCGTGTGGACGAACCATTTGGCAGGATTGATACCAAAGCGAAACAAGATTCCCTCCTAAGAAACTTTCTCAAAGGAGGAAGAAATACACTTTACAGTCACAATGCAGACCTTACTTACAATGTACCACTGAATAGCTTCCCATTGCTGGATTGGACAAGTCTAAATGTTGCTTACCGAACGACTTATAATTGGGTTGGCGCTTCCAGACTAGCGGTCAGTTTGGGAAATACCTTGCAAAACAGCAATCAGGCAGGAGCAACAGCTGAATTAAACTTCACACAACTCTACAGCAAAGTAAGATTCCTGCGTGCAATTGATGGAAGCGGCGCTGCACCCGCAACAAAACAACCCAAGGCAGCATCCAATAAAAAGAAAAAAGAAAAGAAAGACAAGGATGGGAAGATCATAGAGGAGAAAGAAAAGAAAGAAAAGGAAGTGAAACAGAAAAAAGACATTGATTTATCAGGTGCAGAAAAAACAATTCTCAGAATCATTACAGCGCTCAAAAGAGTGGGAGCCTCTTACAACGAAGGCGGAACAACCTTTCTTCCAGGATATACAGACAGCACAAGGGCAATAGGACAAAATTGGAAAAGTCTCTCGCCGGGAGTAGATTTTATTGCAGGCAAACAGCCGAATCAGGCCTGGCTGCAATCGGTTGCAAAAAAGGGATTGATTACAAGTGACCCAATGCTCAACAACCTGTTTTTACAGAACTATGACCAGAAATTCAATCTCACAGCTCAAGTAGAACCATTCAAAGATTTTCTGATTGATGTCAATCTTGACAGAACTTTGAATAAAAATTACTCAACCCTTTTTAAAGACACTGCAAATACAGGACAATTCTCTGCACTCAATCCTTATTCGGGTGGAGGATTCAGCATCAGTTATATTTCTTTTCAAACCCTGTTTGGCAAATTTGATCCGAATGCCATCAGTGGAACTTTTAAAACATTTGAAGAGAACAGGGCTGTATTGTCCAAGCGACTGGGCGAAAACAATCCATACAGCAAAGTGCAAGGTTCAGATGGATATTACAAAGGATATGGCAGGTATGCGCAAGATGTACTCGTACCATCTTTCATTGCGGCATACACAAAACAGGATCCAAAAAGTATTTCCCTGCTGAATACCGGAGAAACGGGATCGGTAAAAACAAATCCTTTCAAAGGATACATGCCCAAACCAAATTGGAGGATTACCTACAATGGATTGAGCAAAATTCCTGGAATAGAAAATATACTTAGCAACTTTACACTGAGCCATGCATACAACTCAACATTGAGCATGAACAGCTTTAATTCGGCATTGCTGTTTCAAGATACCCTGCTGTATGGATTCCCTTCCTTCGTTGATACCATCACAGGAAATTTCATCCCATACTTCCTTGTTCCCAATCTATTGATCTCAGAACAGTTTGCCCCATTGATCGGGATTGATTTCAGCACACCCAATCAACTTTCAGGAAGATTTGAATTCAAGAAATCAAGACAATTGAGTTTGAGTTTATCAGATTTTCAACTGAGTGAAGTGCATTCAACTGAAATCACATTTGGAATGAGGTGGAGAAAACGTGGCGTGAATCTTCCATTCAATTTGAACCTGGGCAACAAGGAGCAAAATCAGAGCGAAAGTGGCTCCCCTTCAGGCAGTGATATAACATTTGCGCTGGACTTCAGCATCAGAGATGACATCAATTCGAACTCAAGGTTGGATCAGGAAAACGCATATGCAACAGGTGGCCAAAAAGTAATCAGTATTCGTCCGACGATCGATTATGTACTGAACAACAGGATCAACCTTCAATTGTATTTTGACCAACGAAGGGTAAGTCCCTATATATCAAATTCAGCACCCTCTGTCAATACAAGAGGAGGATTACAGGTCAGGATTTCACTTGCGCAATAGATAAAAAGAATTGGCCTGAGAGGTACAGGTCATGACCAGACTGTTGATGCAAACATGCGCAGGCAAGTTTACACAGTAAAAGGCGGTATCTGCCACATCCTCAGCTTTCAAGGGCTGGTAACCCTCGTAAACAGTCTTTGCCATTGTTTCATCGCCTTTGAAACGGACAACCGAGAACTCAGTTTCTGCAGCGCCTGGATGTATGGCAGTCACTTTTATCTTATGCCGAAGCATATCGATACGCATTGCCTGGCTGATAGCTTCTACAGACGACTTCGTTGCGCAATACACATTTCCTTTTTCATAAACTTCTTTTCCTGCAGTTGATCCAATATTGATAATATGCCCTCTTCCATTTTTTATAAAATAAGGAAGCATTGCCTTTGATACATAGAGCAACCCCTTTAGATTGGTATCAATCATCGTTTCCCAATCATCCAAATGGGCTTCATCAAAATAATCCCTGCCAAGAGCGAGTCCTGCGTTGTTTACCAAAACATCTACATCGTCCAAACGATCATCATTGGAAAGTGCATCAAAAACTTCTTTTCGGTTTTGTACGTCAAAAACTTTTACAAGAACTTCTACATCAAATTGGGCAGTCAGTTCATTTGAAAGTTCATTCAGCCTGTCTTCTCTCCTTCCTGTTACAATGAGATTCCAACCTTCTTTTGCAAATCGATGGGCCATTGCCTTTCCAAATCCGGAACTTGCGCCGGTTATCAATACTTTTTTACGCATAATTGTTCACTTTTTTTGATAAAATCCAATACCTGAAAGAAGCCAAAAGCATCAATGGGTAAAAGGCTGTATTGATTACTCCTGCGTTTGTAAGGGATATTGCAATGAGTACAAGTAGTACCAGGCTCCATGCTTTGAAGAACTGCCGCATCCACTTTTTTATGTCGTTCAACTTGAATGCAAAGTAAAGATTGAGTGGAAAAGCCCATAGCAGATTTAAATTTTTAGAAAAGCTCTGATGATCTGTTCCAAACCACATGAATAACAAAAACAACCCCAATAAACCTGTAACAATCAACCATATGCCATCAGCCAAACTTTGAAGTGAAGTAAAATAAAATGAAGGAAGCAATAGTGCAATACAAAAAACAATGAATACAAACAAAGGATCTAGATAAAAAGAGATGCTCACAGGAGTTGGTTGCATATCAGCTAAGACTTCAATCTTTTTTCTCTCCATTTTCTCCTGTTTCATTGTTGCCAAAGAAACACCCTTGTACAGGAAATCAGGTAAAAACATGGACTCCATTTGTGTCATGGGAATATCTGCTTCCAAACCCAACAAAAGATCAATGCCGAGAGCAGTCCAACGCATTTGAGCCCGGTCTAAGTAAACATGCAAGTGATCCCTGAATGTTTGTCCCTGTGGTGTGAAACCAGGAATCTGGTATACCTCGTACTTATTCTTCTGAAAAATAATATCTCTCAACCTGGTAGTACAATTGTCGTATAAAAAATCATACTTATAATACCGATTTTCTTCACGGACATTTTCAAACAAGTCGGCCTGTATTTTCTTTTTTTCCTGATGACTTAAATTCAGTACCTGCTCTTTGACACCTCTTTTGAAATATTGGTATTCAAACAGGAAATCATTATAGCTCACCTGGCTAACAAAATACAGCAATTTGCCTCGGACAAACTTTGTGTAAAAATCCGGATCATTGAAGTCAAATGTTCCGTAATTGTACACAATATCGGTTCCGGCAGCTGAGTCTACAATGCGCAATGCATTGTGTCCAAATACAGAGTAAAGCTCCGCTCCAGGAGAACAGGTCAGCAAACTGATTTGCAGTCCACTGCTATCTTGCTGGGCCTTTGCGGCGTATGGTGGCAAGAAAGAGAAAAGGACAACACATGCAATGAGCAGTCTTTTCATTTCAATATTTATCTGCTGTAATTGGGTGCTTCTTTGGTAATGGCAACATCGTGTGCATGGCTTTCTTTGATGCCAGCATTGGTGATGCGAATGAATTGTGCTGCTTGAAGTGACTTAATATTATTTGCTCCACAATACCCCATCCCGGCTCTTAATCCACCTACAAACTGCATAACCACTTCATTCAAATTGCCTTTGAATGGCACCCTGCCTTCAATCCCTTCAGGAACTAACTTTTTGATGCCATCTTCTACATCCTGAAAATACCTGTCGCTGCTTCCCAATTGCATGGCACCGATTGAACCCATGCCACGGTATTGTTTGAATTTTCTTCCTTCATAGATGATTGTTTCACCGGGACTTTCTTCAACACCTGCAAAAATGCTTCCCATCATCACCGTAGATGCTCCGGCTGCGAGGGCCTTTACCATATCTCCTGTATACCTGATGCCACCATCAGCGATCACAGGCACATTCATTTTTTTCAATGCGGATGAGGCCTCCATGATTGCAGTGATTTGTGGAACACCTGCACCTGCAACTATTCTTGTAGTACAAATGGAACCAGGACCAATGCCGACTTTTACACCATCTGCACCTGCTTCTGCGAGTGCTTTTGCACCAGATGCTGTTGCAACATTGCCTGCGATGATCCTGATATGTTTAAAATTTTTTCTGATCAACCTCAATGAATCAATGACACCCTTGGTGTGACCATGTGCACTATCCAGACAAACCACATCAACACCTATTTGTTGCAATGCTGCAGTTCTGTCCAGCATGTCTTTTGTTATGCCCAATGCTGCACCTACCCTTAATCTTCCGAATTCATCTTTAGCAGAGTTGGGGAAACTTTGCAATTGAAGAATATCACGATAAGTGATCAACCCCATCAACTGCCCATTCTTTTTTACAACGGGCAGCTTTTCGATTTTATAATTCTGTAGTATTTTTTCGGCTTTTCGAAGATCGGTACCTTCTGGAGCGGTAACCAGGTTTTCACTGGTCATAACTTCCTTTACTTTCTTTTTTCTATTGGTCTCGAACCTCAAATCACGATTGGTGAGAATGCCAACAAGTTTATTGCTTCTGTCCACAATGGGAATACCGCCAATCCTGTTTTCACGCATCAATTTCAAAGCATCTTCAATGATGGCATCTTCGTGCAAGGTGACAGGATCAATGATCATACCGCTTTCACTTCTTTTTACCTTTCTCACCTGCTCAACCTGCTGATCGATGGACATATTTTTATGAAGGATTCCAATTCCACCTTCTCTGGCCAGTGCAATCGCAAGATTAGCTTCAGTAACGGTATCCATAGCTGCAGAAAGCATTGGAATATTCAGCACGATGTCTTTGGTTATATGAGAACTGGTATCTACCTCTCTGGGCAATACTTCGGAATATGCCGGAACCAGCAAAACATCATCGAAGGTCAGTCCTTCGCCGAAAAACTTGGGGGATTGAGTTCTTGTTGCCATATGCGAAGGTATGAAAAAATACAAAAATGAGCTTCACAGGCCTGCTGCTGCATATATTTTTCCGGGAAGGATCTTGATCACTCCTTTCATTTCAAGTGACAATAAAATAAGGGGGACCTGGGTTGGTTTCATGTTTGAAAGCTGATGAATTTGATCAATTGATAAAGTTTTTCCGCCCTCGAATAAATGGAGAAGTGAATGCTCCTCTTCCGTAAACGCGTGAAAGAGGTAGGGCTGAACAGTGGATTTTTTAGATGCTCCCAACTGCCAATTCATAAATGTCAAAAAATCATTTCCGTCATTGATCAACAATGCCCTCTGTGATTTTATCAATTCGTTGCATCCTCTGCTTTGGGAGTCGATGGACCGCCCCGGAAATGCAAATACATCCTTGTTGTATGCATTGGCCATATTTGCAGTAATTAAACTTCCACCCTTCTCACCACTTTCCACCACAATGACTGCATCAGCAATCCCTGAAACAATTCTATTTCTCAAAGGAAAATTTTGCTTTTCAGGTTTTGTGTTGCTCATGAATTCAGTTATCAATCCCCCATTTTGCAGCATATCAATGGCAAGCGATCGGTTGACCCTTGGATAAATCTGGTCGAGTCCGTGTCCCAACACACCCAATGTTGGCAATTCCACATTCAGGGATTCTTTGTGCACAATGGTATCGATGCCATATGCGAGTCCGCTTACAACCAGAATTTTCATCTCCTTTAAAGTGCGCATCAATTCAACAACCAGCTCTTTCCCGTATTTAGTTGGCGATCTTGTTCCGATGATACTTACAATTTTACATGCGTTGAGTTCTGCTGTTCCCTTGAAAAAAAGCACATGAGGTGCATCTTGATATTCTTTGAGTTTACAGGGATAGTTGCTTGCTGTTTTTACCAGAACCCGAATTTTATTTTTTTCGATAAACTCCAACTCCCTTTCTACCAGGTCAAATTGATTGAAAGTATTGATAGCGTTGGCTCTGACCCTGCCAATCCCATTAACCGCCTCGAGCTCTTTTCGTTTTGCTTGAAAAATTTGCTTGGGGTCCTTGAAGTGTTCAAGCAGAATTGAAATATGCACATCACCGATATGGGGAATGAGAACCAGTGAAAGGTGATAATAGAGCTGCTCTGCGTTCATATATTGAAAACGAATCTAGCAGCATTCAACTATTGGGAATGGTGAAAAAGCACCATGCGGTTCAGAATAACAACTTACTCATTCGACAATATCACCATCTCTGTTCTGCGATTTTTTGCCCTGCCAACTTCTGATTGATTTTCGGCAATGGGTTGTAAAGAACCAAAACCTTTGTACGCCAGTCTCTTTGAATCAATTCCTTTTGCGATCAAATAATCAACGACAGATTTTGCTCTCTGCGTTGAGAGCATCGTGTTGTCTGATTCATTACCTATATTATCTGTATGTCCGTTGATTTGTATGTGCACAGCCGGATTTTTTAATAAAAATTCTGTGAGCAGAACCAAGGAAGGCTCAGCATCCATCTTTAATTCCCACTTGGCAGTTTCAAAATGAATATTATTCAGAATGATTTTCTCCTGGATTTTTACCGGAAATGCCTGTACTTCTTCAGGAAGATTGAACTGATAAATATCCATTTGACCAAAACCACCGTATCGGTCACTTGAAAAATAAGCAAGTTTGCCGCTGGCATTAACCACCAATCCGGATTCATTGTCAATCGTATTGATTGGATAACCCAGGTTCACAGGAACAGTAAATTGATCTCCTACTAATCTAGAAACAAAAATATCTGATCCGCCAATGGTTTTCCATCCATTGGAAGTGAAATAGAATGAAGCATTGTCAAAATGAAAAAATGGAAACATCTCATCACCAGCTGTATTGATGATTGGACCAAGATTTTGGGGCTGACTCCATTGTTGATTGCCAAGGTAGTGACTCACATATAAATCCATCCCACCAAAACCACCCGGACGATTTGAAGAAAAATAAAGGGATTTCATATCACTTGAAAGACAAGGAGCTGACTCCCAGTAGGAGGTATTCACTGGATTTCCGAAATTCAGTCTTTCAGTCCACCGTCCTTCTACATTGATCGTATAATAAAGATCACAACTGCCGTAGCCATCTGGATAATTGCACCCAGTAAACACCATTGTCTTGCCATTGGATGAGATTTTTTGTCCCCCTTCATTGAAAGGCGTATTGATTTTTCCCTGCAATGGCAAAGCTGATTGCCACTGATTGTTTTGCCAAACAGAACTGAAAAAATCTTCGTTGGTTCCCTGTTCAATCCGTCTGGTTACAATCATCATCGTGTCGTCTGATGATACGGAAGGAAAATACTCTGAAAATTTTGTATTGATTGAAGATCCAAGATTTTCTATTTTCAATCCCTGCATCAAATTTTTTTCTGAAACCTTCGAAGAAAATTCAATCAGTCGCTCATAATTCAATGCAACCCCTGTATCCAAGTATGTTTTCAATCTGGCAGCATGGACAGTTGACTTCGCCCTGGCAAAATCTCCTATTCCCAAGAATGATGTTAACAATGGAATGATGAGCGGTCTTTCCTGTGAAGGATTGAGTAAAATTATTTTTTGAATCAGCCCAATGGTTGAGTCATAGCTTTTCATCTGATACATTAGATCAGCCAAAGACAGCAGAGAGGATTCATTCAGCGGATTGAGCTCAATTGACTGGTTGAAAAATGAAACAGCAGCATCAACATTTCCTTCTTCTGCTTTTTCTAACCCCTTTTTCAGCAATAAGCTTGATTTTTTTTGATTTTGTTTGGATGCTTTTTGCTGAGCTTGGCCACAGAGGGTAAAAAGCATGCAGAAAAAGATCATTATGGATCGAATACTGATCAAGGAATATCAAGGTATTTATGTGTTTGAAGAGACAGGGCCCACTGGGGATGCGATTTGATATACTCAACGATCAAGGGATTCATTTCCGCTGACCTGCTCCATTCTGGTTGCATGTAGAGCAAACAATTGTTACTTACCTGTGTGGCAAATTTTTCAGCCCACTCGAAATCCGACTTATTATAAATAACCACTTTCAGCTCGTTTGCACAAACGATGGTATCGTTCAATGGAGCTTTGAATTTTTTGGGTGAAAAAGTAATCCAATCCCAAGTACCAGAAACCTCATGCGCCCCGGATGTTTCAATATGTGTACGGATATTTTTCTTTTTCAATTCAGTCGTCAAAAGACCGAGGTCATGCATCAAAGGCTCACCTCCAGTAATCACGGCGATGGTTGCACCAGATTCTGCTGCATGGGTAACAAGTGCCTCTACTGCTATCCTCGGATGCTTATCCATATCCCAACTCTCCTTTACATCACACCACACACATCCAACATCACATCCACCCAAGCGAATAAAATATGCTGCATGTCCGGCAAACCTTCCTTCGCCTTGCAGCGTAAGAAATTGTTCCATTACTGGAAGATGCATATTGGGGATAGTGCTCATATAGAATCCTTTGCCGCACAGGCTTTGAATGTATTCATCATCAGGGCTGCAATGGTCATGGGACCAACGCCTCCTGGGACTGGTGTAATAAAACTGCACTTGTCTGATACATCTTGAAAATCAACATCGCCTTTGATAGAGAATCCAGATTTTTTACGCTGATCCTCTACTCTCGTAATTCCCACATCAACCACCACTGCTCCCTGCTTCACCATATCGGCTTTGAGAAACTCAGGTTTCCCCAATGCTGCGATGATGATATCAGCCTGCAAGCATATTTCGTTAAGATGGGAAGTATGCGAATGACAAACCGTTACTGTTGCATTGCCTGGATACTCATTTTTACTCAACATGATGCTGATCGGACGACCAACAATATTGCTTCTTCCAATAACAACAACATGTTTTCCTTTTGTTTCAACTTTATAATGTTCAAGCAACAGGAGAATGCCATATGGAGTTGCAGGATAAAAAGTTGGCAAGCCTTGTACCATGCGTCCGACGCTTTCAGGATGAAATCCATCTACATCTTTGCTTGGATAAATTGTCTCGATTACCTTTTGTTCTGATATATGTTTTGGAAGCGGCAGTTGCACCAATATTCCATCAACATCAAAATCTTCATTGAGCTCTGTGAGCTTATTTAGCAACTGAAGCTCGGATATGCTTTCCGAAAGCCTTATCAAGGTGGACTTGAATCCAATTTCTGAACAAGACTTTACTTTAGAGGAGATATATGTCTCGCTGGCTCCATTGTTTCCAATAAGAATGGCTGCAAGATGTGGTATTTTTTTTCCTTCTGATATACGCACTTCAGTCTGCTGCTTCAACCTGTCTTTAACTGCTTGGGATACAAGCTTGCCATCCATTATTTCCATTTCACGAAGGTACACTTGAGAAAAATGACACCCAAATATGATGTTTTAAACGGATTGAAGTTTGAATCAATTGTCATCTTTAGGGTATGAGGATATTGATTTGGTGGGCATGTATGCCGTTGTTTTCCATTGCTCAAAATGATTGGGAGCAGCTCATGCAACCGAGCAGTATTTTGCAACATAAAGTATTTCAGTCCAATCCCTTTATCCATCACACAGCTGTCGGGGGACTGGCTTTTTCAGATTCCAGTTCGGTGGGAATTTCAGTTGAAAATAAATATTTGATCACCTCTCTCTCAAAACTCAATATCAGTGCACAGTTCAAAACGCTGCATGGTGGATTGAGCATTCACATGAATACCATAGCGAATGAAATATTCAGCGGAGTCTCAATGGGTATGGGGTACGGCATCAGGCTTTCCAAAACACTGGGAATCGGAGTTGGTGGAAAAGTGAAAAGAGATCAATTCAGAGGATTTGTACCATTCTTTATCCTTTCACCACAACTGGGCCTCTTGTATCTTTTTGCAAAAAAAGGAAGCATTTCAGTCCACCTGAGAAAATTGATAAAACCAAACGTCCATCCATTTTACAAAGAATTTGGGAATATTTCCTCCTGTATTAATTATCAGATTGCTGAGCAGGTCGAACTGGGTGTCGAAATCACAAATGATTTCAGAAATAAATCAAATCTCAATGTATACACAGAATGGAGTCCTACAAATCAACTCCAAACCTACCTTTATTACCGAACAAACAGCACAGAAATACAAACAGGAATTGTTTACAGCCTGAAGCGATTGGGCATGGGCATGGGCATTTCAAATCACCCCTTTCTGGGGAGTTCAGCATTTATCATGTTGCACCATGGATTTTAAAAGACCATTGCGTTGGATAATACTGCTTGCTTTGTATGGAGCTGGTTCCAGTCATCTACATGCACAAGATCTGCTTTCAAAACAAATGGAAGAGCAGGACCAAATAAATGAGAGCACCGAAGAAGATCTAAACAAATTAATTGGTGTTGAGCCTACCAAAAGAAAAAATATCAACAATGCATCGTTTGAATCATTGCAAGCACTGGGAATTTTAACGATCATCCAAATAAATTCATTCTTTGAATACAAGAGGGAAATGGGTGATTTTGTAAGCATCTATGAATTGCAGGCAATTCCCAACTGGGATATACCCTTGATAAAGGAAGTAATGAAATGGTATGTGCCACAACTCATTTCAGATGCAAGGTCATCGGGCAGCAATCAAGCAGAACAACAACTCCTGTTTCGCATTGGAAGATCCGGCAGCAGTAGAACCCTTGAACACTCCTATACAAGAGGGTTAAAACAAACGTTGTTTTACAGATACAACAATCCCCTGAATACCTCAATCGGCCTATCTGCCGAAAAAGACGCAGGAGAAAAAAACATCCTTGATTTTACCAGTGGATATATCCAGAAAGAGCATTTTTCCGTTTTTCAAAAAATCATAGCCGGTGATTATTTGTTGAGCATGGGACAAGGCATGATCCAGTGGCAAGGGTATGCATTCGGTAAAGGATCGAACATCATGAGCATCATGCGTCAACCACCACATATCAAGCCACATACGGGTACAGAAGAAAATCGATTTTTCAGGGGGATGGCATTTGAAACAGGACAAAGAAATACTCAATTTTACTGCTTCATCAGCAAAAAAGGAATGGATGCGAATATCATCATGGACAGTGCATCAAAACAACAATGGGTCAGTTCGCTTCAATTGACTGGGCTGCACAGGAATGAATCAGAAATGGAAGACAGGAAATCATTGAAAACTTTTCATACGGGATTCATCGTCAAACATCATCTCAAATCCGGACATATCGCTTTGAATGGCATTTACACTCACCTGAATACCCCCATACAAAAAAGAGCATTGCCCTATAATACCTATAGCATCAAAGGAGACGAATGGTACAATATCAGCGGCGATTTTATACTATCCACAAAATTGGGTACCGCTTTTGGAGAGATGGCAATCGACAAACAATTTTCAACCGGTACTTTGTTTGGATTTTTAAAAAATCTGAATCGGAAAGTTGATATTGGATTGCAATGGAGAAATATTTCAAAGTCTTACAATGCATTTTCACCCAATATCGTTGCCCATCAATCTGTCGCAGGCAATGAAAGGGGGCTTTACCTTGGCATCAATCTGAAATTGAACAACAGAGACAGGTTGGAAACATTTGTTGATCGCTTTATTCATCCATTCCCGGTATTCAGTGCAAATGGTCCGCAACGGGGAATTACACATGCCCTGACCTATGCCGTCAATCCAACAAAAAAATGGGATATATATATAAGAGTCATCCAAAAAAGAAAAATAGAAAATACAAGATCGAATCAATCAAAGTCATTCTTTTTGTCGGAAAACCAATCACTCCACTTGAGAATACACGCTGGATTTCACATCAATGAAGCAATGGAGCTTAGAATCAGGAATGAGTTGCTCTCAAGAAAAGATGGAGCCGGAAACAATTGTTATGGATGGTTGACTTACGCGGAACTAATTTTCCATCCTATTTTACAATCTTACAGTATAAGTATGCGAACGACTTATTTCAATACGGATGGATTTGATGCCGCCATTTACAGCATGGAGCGAGATATCCCACATTATTATGCGATGAACTCATATTTCAACAGAGGGAATTCAAGTTATCTGCTCTTTCAAACGAAGATTACCAATCAGATTCATTTCGCCGGTAAATGGACCATTGAAAAAAAATATTTCCCTTCGCATAACACCACAAGTCATTTCAATGCCCTTGTTCAGTCTTCATGGAGGCTGCAAGCGACAATAAAATTCTAGTGTATATTTGTCCATCAAATTGAATCAGTATGAGCGAGCAACAAGTCCCCAATCAATTGAATATTGAAATATCAGAAGAGATGGCAGAGGGTCAATATGCCAACTTGGCCATCATCACCCATAGCCATGCAGAATTTGTAGTTGATTTTGTCAATGTGATGCCAGGCACTCCTAAAAGCCGTGTAAAGTCCAGGATCATACTGACTCCTCAGCATGCCAAACGCCTGTTGCATGCACTGCAAGAAAATGTTGAAAAATTTGAGGTTGCACATGGAACCATCAAAGACTTTGAAGAGGTTCAAATACCTTTTCAGTATGGGGGACCCGTGGCTCAGGCTTGATCAGCTGAATGAGTCTACTTCGATGTTCTTGTTGATTTTTGATATAAGTCCTTGCAGCACTTTGCCTGGACCAACTTCGGTGAATTTGGTCGCGCCATCCTTGATCATCGCTTCGATGGATTGGGTCCAACGAACAGGACCGGTCAGTTGATCAATTAAATTTTGCTTGATCTGATCTGGATCAATTACAGCTTTCGCCACCACGTTTTGATATACCGGGCATACCGGACGATGGAAGGTTGTCTTTTGTATGGCTGCAGATAATTCTTCTTTTGCAGACTCCATCAAAGGTGAATGGAATGCACCGCCTACTGGAAGTTTCAATGCTCTTTTTGCACCCGCTGCCTTCATCCTTTCACAAGCAATGTCAATCCCGGCATTTGTTCCACTTATCACAAGTTGGCCTGGACAATTGTAATTGGCATGAACAACCATTTCGCCTGTATCTTCAACAATAGACTTGCAGATTTCTTCTGCCTTTGCTTCATCCAAAGCCAATACTGCTGCCATGGAGGAAGGATTTGCCTCACATGCCTTTTGCATGGCTGAAGCCCTGACACTTACCAATTGAAGTGCATCTTCAAATGTCAAGGTACCATTCACAACCAGGGATGAAAATTCGCCCAAAGAATGTCCAGCTACCATATGCGGCGTAGTATTATCCAACATCTTATATGCGATGACAGAATGGAGAAAAATGGCAGGTTGGGTGACGTTCGTTTGCTTCAGATCTTCCTCAGTTCCGTTGAACATGAGATCAGAAATCTTGAAACCTATAATATCATTGGCTTGTTCAAAGAAACGTCTTGCAAATGCATTGGATTCGAAGTGGTCTTTTCCCATGCCCGGATATTGGGAGCCTTGGCCTGGGAATACGTATGCATGTATCATTGGTTGGATTGGGAGCGCAATTTACTAAAAAGAAAATAGAGGGTCAAATTAATTGGTACGCACTTGTATCAGTGTAGCTTGGAACCAATGAGACGGATGAATTCGCTTCTGGTCTCATTTTTCTGAAACTGTCCACAAAATGCAGATGTGGTTGTAACTGAGTTTTGCTTTTGTACACCCCTCATCATCATACAAAGGTGTGATGCTTCAATAACAACTGCAACACCCAATGGATTCAATGTTTCTTGAATAATATTAAGGATCTGAGTTGTCAATCTTTCCTGTACCTGCAACCTTCGACTGTAAGCATCCACTACTCTTGCAATTTTACTCAACCCAGTAATTACGCCGTTGGGTATGTATGCAACATGTGCCTTTCCATAAAAAGGCAACATATGATGTTCACATAAACTATATAGTTCAATGTCCTTCACCAGAATCATCTCATTTACATCTTCATGGAATTTAGCAGATTCAAGTATTGCCTTGGCATCGATCTGATAACCATGTGTCAGGTATTGCATGGACTTGGCAACTCTTTCAGGAGTTTTCAACAAACCTTCTCGATGGGGATCTTCGCCCAGAAGTTCAATTGATTCTCTGTAACTTTTGATGAGACCTGAGGTTATTTTGTTTTCAAACTGCTCATCCTTTGAATATGCCATGACCTAATTAATTGGTTTTTATGAAGTAGGGTACTCGACGAAATTACGCGGAGTTTCATATAAACGTATCTGTAGGTCCAATTGTTCACTCAAAAGAGGTCTTAAAATATTAAATATGACGATGGCGATGTTCTCAGCGGTGGGATTCAAGTTGCTGAATTCAGGTACATCCAAATTCAAATTTCGATGATCAAACTTGGAGATAACATGCTCATTTACAAGGTTGGAAAGTATTTTTGTATCAACCACATAGCCTGTACGCGGATCAATTTCACCGGTTACTTTTAGGATCAATTCATAATTATGCCCATGATAGTTGGGAAGATTGCATTTCCCAAACAAACGTTGATTTTCATCTTGCGGCAACGAAGGATTGTGCAGCCGATGTGCCGCATTGAAATGCTCTTTTCTATATACAGCAACTCTATTCGCCATAGTATTCAACAAAGATTCTAGGTGTTTCTACCAACTTGATGCAATGCAAAGATACCCCTTCGGGAATATGGGGCATCAACTCATTCCAAATACCGAAGACGAGATTTTCAATTGAACAAAGCTTGTCTTTCATGAAGGGAACATCCAAATTCAGGTTGCGATGATCCAACACGTCAACCACATGATCCTTGATAATCGAGCTCAACAACTTCGCATCTACAATAAATCCCGTAGCAGGATTGGGTACCCCCTTCACAGTCACATAGAGTTCAAAATTATGCCCATGCCAGTTGTCATTGGCGCATTTGCCAAACACCTCTTCGTTTTTATCACGACTCCATGCGGGATTGTACAGCTTGTGGGCAGCGTTGAAGTGTTCTTTTCGGGTAAGATAAAAAATTGCCATAAATAACAGGGATGCAAAGTTAATCTGAAATGCTGAACTTTGCTACATGAAAATAATGGTCGTAGCTGCTACAGAATTGGAACTGCAATGCACATTGGACATAAAGCACCTTGCATCGATAACATTGATGAAAGAATTGCATGGCATTGGACAAGTTCCCACCACCTACCATGTGACACAACTCATAGACAAGCATCAGCCCGATATCATGATTCAAATTGGTATTGGAGGTGGATTCGCTTTCGATCAAATACTTGGTGAGGCTGTTGCTGTCGAAACAGAGTATTTTGCTGATCTAGGCGTTGAGGAGAAGGGAAATTTTCACTCAATTTTTGACATGAAACTGGCCGATCAAAATGCTTTCCCATTCAATGAAAAAAAACTATCCAATCCGCACAGCAATTTGCTTGAAAAAGTCAAATTGAAAACAGTCAGTGCCATTACAGTAAACCAAATCACCACTTCTAAAAATCAAATTGAATACTACCAAGAAGCATACTGCCCATTTATTGAATCTATGGAAGGTGCTGCATTTCATTATTGCTGTCTGATGAAAAAGATACCTTTTCTTCAAATCAGGGCTGTCTCTAACCATGTGGGAGAAAGAGATAAAAGCAAATGGGAAATTGAAAAATCTATTCAATCACTGAAAAACTCATTGAATATATTTTTGAAAAATATATAAAATATCATGAAACTAAGCTTAGGCATATCTCCTTGTCCTAATGACACCTTCATTTTTGATGCCATGCTGCATGGCAAGGTTGATACTGAGGGATTGAAATTTGAATACCAACTCGAAGATGTTGAAACCCTCAATAAAATGGCGATGACAGGTGATTTGGATCTTACGAAAGTGAGTTACGGGGCATTGGCCAGGGTGTTGGTTCACTACAAGGTCTTGGATGCAGGTGGCGCATTGGGCGTGGGAGTGGGACCGCTTTTGGTTTCCAGTAAAGCTTCCGATATCGCAGCGCTTGATCCCAATCTGTCCACCATTGTTTTACCTGGGGCATATACAACAGCACATCTTCTTTTTCATTTGTCGCACCCTGGATTCAAGAAAAAAATCTTCATGCCTTTTCATCACATCGAGCAGGCTGTTTTGAATGGAGAGGCAGATGCGGGAGTAATTATACATGAAAACAGGTTCACATATGCCGAGAGGGGATTGCAAAAGATAGAGGACCTGGGTGATTCGTGGGAAGCCAAAACCGGATTTCCAATTCCACTTGGTGGAATCCTTGCCAAAAGACATTTCGATATCGAATTATTGAAAAAAATAAACAGGGTAATCAAAAGCAGCATTGAACACGCCTTCGCACACCGGGCGCAGTTGCCTTCTTTTGTGGTTGATCATGCCCAAAGCATGAATACAGATGTAATGAATAAACATATTGATCTTTATGTAAATGAATATTCACTTGGACTCGGATCGAAGGGAAGAGCAGCAGTATGGAAATTACTTGAACTGGCTTCTGCACTGCATCCAGTTCCTCAAAACAGCAACTTTGAAGTATTCGTAGATTGATTAAAACAAGCCGTAGAGCTCGGCGTCAATTTTTGCAATAATTTTTCCAAGATCCTCTTCGTTTTCAGCAAACTTGTTTTCATCCACATTGACCACCAACAATGGACCTTCTTTGTATCCCTCAATCCACTTGTTGTAAAACTCATTGAGTCTTTTCAAATAATCCAGGCGGATATTTTCCTCATACTCTCTACCTCTTTTTTGTATTTGTCCCACCAGTGTAGGAACCGATGCTTGCAGGTAAATCAACAAATCTGGTGGCTTTACCATTTGACGAAGGTTTTGAAAAAAATCAAAATAATTTTCGAAATCACGCTTGCTCATCAACCCCATTTCATGAAGATTCGGAGCAAAAATATATGCATCTTCATAGATGGTTCGGTCTTGGATGACGGTTTCGGTACCCTTGCTGATCTCGATCAGCTGGTTCAATCGGCTGTTTAAAAAATAGATTTGAAGATTGAAGCTCCATCTGGGCATGTCTTCGTAGAAGTCATAGAGATATGGGTTTTGATCCACATCTTCAAATTGCGGTATCCAGCGGTAGTGTTTGCTTAGAATTTCAGTGAGCGTTGTTTTACCTGCACCTATATTTCCTGCAATAGCAACATGTTTTGGTTTCTTAGCTTTGGCCATGGTAACTTATTGTAACCCTTTTTTGAACAGCGTTCAAAGTACATATTCATTTTCAAATACCAAGATTTGAATGTAATTTTTTTTGATGATGTGGATATTATTCAATCAATAATGGAGCCCCATTGCTTCTCTTACCAAGTTCATTGTTTCTGAAGCACTTTTTCTTGCCTTTTCGGCACCTTTCTCCATGATGTCCTGGAGATATGATTCATTCGTTCGGATGCTCTCTGCTTTTTCACGAATAGGTGAGATAAACTGCACCATATCCTCTGCCAATTGCTTTTTCATGTCACCATAACGTATGCTGCAGTCATTGTATGCATTTTCATAATGTGCAATAACTTCGGTTGTGCTCACCAGCCGCATCAATTGAAAAATATTCTCAATATAATCAGGCTTTGCACTGTCGGGTGCAGTGGGTCCCCCATCGGTTTTCGCCTTCATCACTTTTTTTCTGATCACTTCATCCGTATCGGCCAGGTACAATGTTGCGAGCTGGTTTTCACTCTTGCTCATTTTACCCGTCCCATCCAAACTTGGCACTTTGACAAGATCTTCTCCAAAATTATAGGCCAAGGGTTCTGGAAAAACATGGCCATATCGATGGTTGAATCGGTTCACGAAGTTCCTTGCCATTTCAAGGTGCTGTTCCTGGTCTTTCCCAACTGGCACCCAAGTTGCGCGATGCAAAATGATGTCTGCCGTCTGTAAAACAGGATAGGTCAATAGCCCCGCATTGATATTATCAGGCTGCATCCTTGCCTTCTCTTTGAAGGTGGTCGTCTTTTCCAATTCTCCCAGATAAGCAAGCATGTTGAGGTATAGATACAACTCTGAAGTCTCTCTGACATGACTTTGGCAGTAGAGCGCAGCCTTGTCGGGATCAATCCCGCAGGCAATATTTTCCGCAAGCACTCTGTGCACATTTTCTTTGAGTTCTTTGGTGTCAGGGTGGGTGGTGAGGGCATGCAAATCGGCTACCATAAAAAAACATGTGTACTGATCTTGCAGCTTCACATAATTTCTCATCGCTCCAAAATAATTGCCTAAATGTAAAAAACCAGTAGGCCTGATTCCGCTCATTACAATTGCATTTGCTTTGCTCATGCAGCAAATATAAGAATTGTGCTTTACGGTAAAATACAAGGCAGCTTTGGCCACCATTACCGCTCATCAAATATTGAAATTGATTGGATACATATTGACTAAATTTGTAGTCTGAAAAGAAATTATGGCGCTCGATATTCAAACCACCAAAAAACTGGCTGAACTGGCCAAATTGGAGTTCAACAACGAGGAGTTGATTGAAATTCAGCGTGATTTGGAGCAAATGATTGGCTTTGTTGAGAAGCTCAATGAAATTGATACTTCTCATGTAGAACCACTTACGCATATTACGGAGGGAGAGAATACGTTAAGGGAAGATGAAGTAAAAGAATCCATTGATATCGAAACAGCACTTAAAAACGCTCCTGCATCCAGAGATCGTTTTTTCACAGTACCTAAAGTGATAAAAAAATAACCATGGTGAATACAGTCATCAAACTTGAAGACATCCGAAAGAGCTATTTCATGGGGAAGCAGGAACTCCAGGTACTCAAAGGAATTACATTGGATATCTTAAGAAATGAATATGTGGCTTTGATGGGACCCTCTGGATCAGGCAAAAGCACTTTGATGAACATCCTTGGTTGTCTTGATTCTCCCAGTGATGGAAAATACATTCTGAATGGTCATGATGTTAGTACGATGTTGGACAATGAGCTTGCAGAAATAAGAAACAAAGAAATTGGATTTGTATTTCAGCAGTTCAACCTCTTGCCCCGATTGAGTGCACTTGAAAACGTAGCACTTCCCTTGGTATATGCTGGAATTCCCAAAAAAATCAGAACAGAGATGGCCGAAGAAGTACTGAGAAAAGTAGATCTTTCCGACAGGAGCCACCACAAGCCAAATGAATTGTCTGGTGGTCAGTGTCAGCGTGTCGCCATTGCCCGTGCACTAGTGAACAATCCCTCCATCATTTTGGCAGACGAGCCAACGGGAAATCTGGATACCAAGACCTCCTACGAGATCATGAACATTTTTTCAAAAATTCACGAAGACGGAAATACGGTTGTGCTTGTAACACACGAAGAAGACATCTCCAATTACGCCAAAAGGGTCATTCGTTTAAGAGATGGCTTGATTGAAAGCGATAAAAGAAAACAAACCGCAGAACTTGTGTAAAAAAAGTTGGGGTAGACCCGAACAAATACACGCATATCACATTATGTTTGAAAGCAAACGTGGTTATGGCAGCAAGAGTATACACAAAAACAGGAGATAAAGGAACTACTTCTCTGATAGGCGGCACCAAAGTGCTGAAATCACACGAAAGAATAGAGGCATATGGAACCATTGATGAGCTCAATGCATACATAGGACTCTGCAGAGACCTGATTGAAATCGATTCCATTAAACAAACACTCAAAGAAGTACAAGACAGGCTTTTCACCATCGGCTCCTCCCTTGCATGCGATCCTCAGAAAGATTCAAAAATGAAGATTCCCGATTTGAAGGAGTCAGATGTTTTCTTTTTGGAAAATGAAATGGACAAACTCGACGAAGAACTTCCCCCTTTGCAGTATTTTATTCTACCAGGCGGACATGCCACAGTTTCCAACGTCCATGTTGCAAGATGTGTATGCAGGAGATCTGAACGTCTGATTGTAAAATTGCTGTTGCCAGATGAGGAACATGAAAACCTCATCATCAAATACATCAATCGCTTGAGTGATTATCTTTTTGTGTTAAGCAGATATGTTGGATTGAAACTCAATGTGGAAGAACAACAGTGGCATCCCAGGATTTGATCAGGTATTCCACCTGCCATCTTTCAAATGAAGAATTCGATTGCTCAATGCAGCCAATTCCTCATTGTGCGTAACAATTACAAATGTTTGCTGCATTTCATCACGCAGTTGTTGAAACAATTGATGCAAAGACTTTGCATTGGCAGAATCTAGATTGCCGGTTGGTTCATCTGCAAATACAATTCCAGGTTTATTGATCAATGATCTTGCAACTGCAACGCGTTGCTGCTCGCCGCCTGAAAGCTCATGCGGCTTTGAATAAAGCTTATTGGATAGTCCCAACCGATCGAGCAATTCAGTAGCATCCTGCAAAACTTGTTTGTTGGATTTTCCTGCTATCCAACCAGGTATGGAAACATTTTCAACGGCTGTAAATTCCGGAAGCAAATGGTGGAATTGAAAGACAAATCCAATCTTTTGGTTTCTAAAATTTGAGAGCTGTTTGCTGTTGAATCGGTGCAAGGCCTCCCCTTCAAAATACAATTCCCCTTTTTCTGCCCTCTCCAATGTTCCAAGAATATGCAAAAGCGTAGTTTTCCCGGCACCTGAAGAGCCTACAATGCTGACGATTTCCCCTTGGGCAATCTCCATATCCACTCCTCTTAAAACCGGCAGGGATCCAAATGACTTATGAATATGTTTAGCGGTGAGCATAGGTGGTTAAATCAACATGAAGTTAAGTTCATTGGTCTGATTTCTGTTGAAATTTTAAGAGTTGGAGATATCAAATTAACCATTACATTTGCCGAAATTTAAAGAAGCGCATATGTTCTGGACATTAGAATTGGCCTCTTATTTGGAAGATGCCCCTTGGCCTGCAACAAAGGATGAGTTGATTGACTACTCCATCCGCAGCGGCGCACCCATCGAAGTAATTGAGAATCTTCAGGAACTTGAAGACGAGGGGGATATTTATGAAGGAATCGATGACATCTGGCCAGATTATCCAAGTCAGGAAGACTTCTTCTTCAACGAAGATGAATATTAATAAAAAAGACCACGATGTGGTCTTTTTTATTTTTTGAAAGTCAATTTAAAATACAACATCAGCAAGGAAAGCGACATGATGATCGCATTCGCAAGCATCATTGGAAAATCTTTCCTCACAATTCCGTACACAAGCCAGATGGTAACATTGGTAATCAGAATCAAAATCATCCATATGGACAGATCTCCAACAGATCTCGATTTCCAAGCCTTGTATACTTGTGGAACAAAGGTCAAAGACCCCGACACAACACCCACAAGTCCTAAGTAATCAATCCACTCCATTTCAAATTATTTTTCCATTTGGTCAATAACCGCATTGGTGACCCCCGTGAAAGAGAACCCTCCATCATGGAAAAGATTTTGCATGGTCACCATCTTTGTCATATCAGAAAACATGGTAACACAATAGTTGGCACAGTCTTCTCCGGAGGCATTGCCCAGTGGACTCATTTTCTCCGCATATGAAATAAATCCGTCGAATCCTTTTACTCCACTGCCTGCCGTTGTTCTGGTAGGCGACTGAGAAATGGTATTGATGCGTACTTTCTTTTTAACGCCGTAGTGGTATCCAAAACTTCTGGTGATACTCTCCAATAGTGCCTTGGCATCTGCCATTTCATTGTAATCTGGAAATACACGCTGAGCAGCAATGTATGTCAATGCAACTACACTTCCCCATTCATTCAAGGCATCCATTTCATAGGCAGTGCGCAAAACACGGTGAAGTGACATGGCTGAAATATCCAGTGTCTTTTGATTGAACCCATAATCAATCTCGGTATAATGTTTACCCTTGCGAACGTTTAAACTCATGCCGATAGAATGGAGTACGAAATCAATCCCCCCACCAAAATGCTTCATGGACTCAGCAAAAAGATTCTTCAGATCATCCATATTCACAACATCTGCTCCAATGACAGGCGCCTTGACAGCTTCAGCCAATTTATTTATTTCACCCATTCTCAAGGCAACAGGGGCATTGGTAAGAACCAATTGTGCGCCTTGTTCATGACAGGCCAGGGCTGTTTTCCACGCAATTGATTTTTCATCCAGCGCACCAAAAATGATTCCTTTTTTACCTTTCAAAAGTTGGTTGGACATGACAAGATATTTGGGTCAAAGATAAGAAGTTTGGATGATCAGCTTTTGATCATCTCTCTTGCATTGGCAATGGCATGTTGACTTGGATTTTCACCCGATAACATTTGAGCAATGGCTTGTACCCGCTCTTCCTCATCCAACACCCTGATGCCGGTTGTGATCAGGTTGTTTTGATCTGACTTGAAAACAAAAAGATGCTGGTCGGCTTTTGCAGCAATTTGTGGCTGATGCGTGATGCTGATCAACTGGTGATTATCTGATAACTCATCCAATAGTACCCCCACTTGCTTAGCTGCTTCTCCGCTGATGCCACTGTCAATTTCGTCAAAAATCAATGTGGGCAGGTCGAGTGACTTTGCAACGAGTGATTTCAATGCGAGCATAAGACGACTCAACTCGCCCCCGCTTGCAACTTTGTGCAGCGGTTCAAATTTTCCACTTTTGTTGGCATCAAATAAAAAGTCAATTTGATCAATACCTTGAGGCGATAAATCCGTCTCGCTGATCCCCACTTTAAATATTGCATTTGGCATTCCAACCCTCGACAACAATTCTTTTGTTGCCTTCTCCAAGACAGGTACCTGTTTGGCTCTTTTCACCTGTAAATGCTTGGCGATTTCCAAAGCCTCGGCTTTCAATAAAAGATGTTCTTTTTGAAATTGTTCCAAATTGGATTGGTCCTCCTGAAAAGCAGCAAGTGACTGTTGCAAAGCATCTTGCACAGCTGTCAATTCATCAGCAGTTTTCAGCCCATGTTTCTTCACCAAACGTTGTGCCGTAGACAAACGCCCATTGAGCTCTTCCAGTCTTTTGTCATCCGTTGAAATCTTGTCTGATAAACCGGACAACTCATTGGCTATATCCTTAAGTTCTACATGAGACGAAGCCAATCTTGTTACAATTTCTTCCAAAGAAGTATGGTACTTTACAAGTGGTTGTAATTTTGTAACCAAGGATTTGATCTCGGCAAGCAAAGGTTTTTCTCCTTCATCCAATAGATACCCTGCAGCACCAACTGCATGCTTGATCTGCTCTGCATTGGTCAGGAGATTCAATTCATCGGTGATAGACTTTTCTTCATTTTCTTTCCACTTCAACTCATCCAGTTCATTGAGTAAAAATTCTTTGAACGCTCTCTCCTGCTCAGCCTTTCGCATGTTCTCCTGGATGGAAAAAATAGCAGATTCAATTTCTTTGAATCGCTGATATTTCTCTTGGTACCTGGAAAGTTCATCCAGGCATCCGGCACGTGCATCTAGAATCAACCGCTGAAAATGCTTATTGCTCAGTTCAAGCGTGTCGAATTGCTGGTGAAGATCAACCAACATAGATGTCAGTTGTTGGATCTGTGCCAGTCCGGAAGGTGAATCATTGATAAACGCCCTCGATTTTCCTGTAGATAAAATTTCTCTTCGAATAACAATTGTGTCATCCCATTCCATATCATGTACAACAAAAAAATCATGCAGCTCTTTCACCTGCTTGACTTTGAACTCAGCCTCTACAACTGATTTGGTCTGCTTGTCTTTCATCATAGAAGCGTCTGCCCTCTCACCCAATGCGAGTCCCAAAGCACCCATGAGAATACTTTTACCCGCACCGGTTTCCCCGGTAATGATCACCAATCCACGCTGGAATTGAATTTCAAGTTCCTGGATGATGGCAAAGTTTTTTATGTAAAGACGGGATAACACAGACCTCAAAAATAGGAGTATTCAATGAAGTGCCGGAAAAGAAATTGAAAGAAAAAAACACCAAAAAAATGTATTTGACAGAATGCCTTCAGTGAAAGCATTTTAGTTTTATGTTATCTTGCCAGCAGATTGTTGTAAAATGTCACCCTTTCTCCTTTTTTCATTTGTCATCGGATATTTTTTGGTCCTGCTCGGCGTTGCTGCATACACATCCAGAAACGCAACCAATGAAACTTTTTTTATCGGAAACCGCAATTCAAATTGGGTATTGGTGGCATTTGGAATGATCGGAACATCCCTGTCCGGGGTAACATTTGTATCTGTTCCCGGAACAGTAGGCAATATGGTTAATGGCGGATACGGCGCTTTTGGATACTTTCAAGTCATTCTTGGTTATATCATTGGATACATGGTGATTGCTTTTGTTTTGATTCCCTTGTATTATAAGCTCAATCTTACATCCATTTACCATTACCTTGAAATAAGACTGAGCAGAGAAAGCTACAAAACAGGCGCACTGTTTTTTATCATCTCGAGACTTTTTGGTGCCACAGCAAGGCTTTACCTGGTCATCAATGTACTGCAAATTTTCATACTCGATCAGATGGGCATCCCGTTTGTACTGACTACGGCTATTATTTTGGCAATGATTTTGTTGTACACCTGGAAAGGCGGAGTCAAGACAATCGTGTATACCGATACACTGCAGACCAGTTTTATGCTCCTGGGACTTGTCATCTGCCTTGTATACATTCTTTCCGAAATGAATATTGGGATGGTTGATGCATTTCAAAGAATGAGCGATCACCAATACCTGCATATTTTTGACACCAATGTGTTGAACAAGTCTTTTTTTCTAAAAAATATCATCGGCGGTGCGGTCATTGCCATTACGATGACGGGGATGGATCAGGAAATGATGCAAAAAAATATCAGCGTCAAGCGAATGCAGGACTCCCAAAAAAATATTCTCACATTCACGGGAACCCTGGTAATAGTAAACCTGCTTTTTCTGGTACTCGGTGGTCTCCTCTACCTGTACATGATTGACAAGGGAGCAATTTATGAAAACAAAAGTTTCCTTTTTGAGAACAAAAATATTATTGGAGATGATTTGTTTCCCAGTGTAGCACTTTTTCATTTGCCACCAGCCCTGGGCATCATCTTTATCATTGCATTGATCTCAGCACTCTTCCCAAGTGCAGATGGCGCACTGACGGCACTGACTTCCTCATTTTGCATTGACATTCTTGGCATCCATAGAAGGAAGGAGCTGACTGAAGAGCAGCAAAAACGAACCCGTATGTCTGTACATCTCAGCTTTGCGGTTGTATTTCTTTTATGCATCTTGCTTTTTAAATGGATCGATAATAAATCCATCATCGGAGTCATACTTGATCTTGCTGGATATACCTATGGACCATTGCTCGGTCTCTTTGCATTTGGCATACTTACAAAAAGAGTCATCAACAAGGGATATGGTGTAACCATCATCTGTCTTGCTGCACCTGCATGCTCTTATTTGTTGGGTAAAAATGCCGCTTCCATTTTCAATGGTTATCAGATTGGATTTGAAATGTTGCTGATCAATGGCATCATGACATTCATAGGGTTATGGATCTACTCTAAGAAAGCAAACTAGCGCTGTTTTTAACAAAAGCCCCATCAACCAAAGCGGCAAAGGATGTACATTTGCCCCTATGGAATTGATCAATCCAGCTGCAGAAAAGTACGCATACTCGCACAGCTCAGCAACCAATGCCCTGCTGCAGGAAATCCATGATTATACACATCAGCACCATGCTGAACCGCATATGTTGAGCGGACCTGTACAAGGAAAATTTCTTTCCATGGTCAGCCGAATGATCAAACCCAAAAGAATTCTTGAAATAGGAACTCTTACAGGATACAGTTCGCTCTGTCTTGCAGAGGGATTGCCGCCTGAAGGAGAACTTCACACCATTGAACTAAGGTCAGAAGATGCAAGAATTGCTCAGGCATTCTTTGACAGAAGTAAGCACAAAGAACAAATAAAGTTGCACGTTGGAAATGCACATGAAATCATACCTCATCTAAAAGAAAATTGGGACCTGATTTTTGTAGATGCTGAAAAAACCGGATACATCGACTATTTTAACGCCCTGCTAGAGATTGTTATTCCCGGCACGTTCATGTTGTTTGACAATGTATTCTTCCATGGAGAAGTATTGAAAGAAGAAATCAAAGGAAAGAACGCATTGGCAATCAACCACTTCAATGTGCATATCAAACAAAATGAAAGCACTGACAAAGTCATGCTATCGATCAGAGATGGCATCACCATTGTTCAAAAACTATTTTAGCGATTGATGAAAAACTTATCCATAAAATATATTTTCTACTTGGCATTGTACATGCTTGCACCCGTTCGCATGAAGGCCCAGCATCTGCCAAACGAAGACATTGTATATTATATAACCCAGTATGCAGATATAGCCATCAACGAGATGGTCAGAACTGGCGTGCCTGCATCAATCAAAATTGCACAGGGCATTTTAGAGACACAGGCCGGTAAGAGCAAACTGGTGGCTGAGTCAAATAATCATTTTGGAATCAAATGCAAATCCAACTGGGATGGTCCAAAAGTATACCACGATGATGATGCCCAAGGTGAATGTTTCAGAAAATACAAGGATGCAATCAGCTCTTACAAAGACCATTCAGATTTCTTAAAACTTCAGCCACGTTACACCTCTTTGTTTGAATTGGATGTAGACGATTACAAAGGTTGGGCCTGGGGACTTAAAAAAGCTGGTTATGCAACCAATCCGATTTACGCTGAAACGCTTATCAAATTCATTGAAGATTACCAGCTCAATATTTTAAACGATTATGCTGAAGATGAAGAGCAAGAAAAATACGATCTCTCCGAATACATTGGAGAGATTACGAAAAATGGATTAACCCCCTCGACAGTCACTACAAAATCATCGTCTTCGTTTTCCAATAAAAAAATTTCCTACCCGGAGGATGTATTCAAAATCAACAATGTTAAAGTAATCTATGCTACAGAGGGAACATCATTGCTTGCAGTTGCAAAAAAATACAAAATAGCGTTGCCAAAACTCTTGTCTTACAATGAACTTCCGAAGTCAAACTCGGTTCTGAAAAAAAGCGAATTGGTCTTTCTTCAGCCAAAAAAATCTGTCGGTAACAAATCAATTCACAGAGTAAAAAGAAACGAGTCACTGAGGGATATCAGTCAACACGAGGGCATTAAGCTCGCCAGTCTCCTGCAATACAATCAATTAAAAGCCAACAGCAAATTAAAAGTTGGTCAAAAACTGAATCTAAAACCTAAAAAAGGAACATCCTACAAGCAACCCGTCAAGTCTTCCAAGAAAAAGAAGTCCCGCAGAAAATGAAAAAAAAGATCCACGATAAAACATTCGTTCCCTTTCTCAGTGCAGCAGATATTCAACAGGCCGTATCGAGAATGGCCGCTCAAATCAATAAGGACTATCAGGGAAAATCACCCTTGTGCATTGCCATCTTGAATGGGTCTTTCATGTTTGCGGCTGATCTCTTTAAGCAGCTTGAAATAGATGCATCCATCAGCTTCATCAAACTTGCCTCATACAAAGGCATGCACTCGACGGGGAATGTTGTCACCGCCATAGGTCTTGAAACCACCATGAGCGGAAGGGATATCATACTGATTGAAGACATTGTTGATACCGGAAAAACACTGCATGCTTTTTTGCCCCAGATCATGGACCACCAGCCCGCTTCCTTGAAAATTTGTTCATTGCTCCACAAAAAAGAAGCAACTGTTTATCCAATCAAAATCGATTACCTGGGATTTGAAATCCCCAATCTGTTTGTAGTGGGCTACGGACTGGATTATGATGGACTGGGGCGCAACCTGAGTCAAATCATGCAGCTAGAAAGCTGATGCTGACTAACCAAACATTTCTTTCACTTTTGTAAAGAAACTTTTTTCATTTTTCTCGGGTTGGGGATGGAAATTTTTGGATTCCTTCAGTTTTTCCATCATCTCTTTTTCCTCACTGCTGAGTTCTTGGGGTGTCCACACGTTTACATGAATCAATTGATCACCTCTTTCATATGAGTTGATGGATGGAAATCCTTTTCCTTTGAGTCGAAATATTTTTCCGCTTTGAGTTCCTGGAGGTATCTTGATTTTAGCCCTGCCATCGATTGTTGGCACTTCCACATTGGAACCAAAAATGGCATCTGGAATGCTGATATGCATATCATAAATCACATTCAGGTTGTCCCGTTGCAATTCAGGGTGTGATTCTTCTTCGATCAAAACAATCAAATCACCTGAGGAACCACCTCGCTCCCCAATATTCCCCTTCCCACTCAAACTCAACTGCATGCCGTCTTGAACACCTGCTGGGATATCAATGTTGATGGTCTCTTCTGTATACACCCTCCCCTCACCTTTGCAGGAAGTACATTTATTGGTAATCGTAGATCCTTCGCCGTTGCAGGTGGGACAGGTTCCAACGGTTTGCATTTGACCCAGAAAAGTACTGGTTACTTTTCTGACTTGTCCCGTTCCATTGCAAGTCGAACAATTTTGTACAGAATTTTTATCTTTTGCACCGGAGCCACTGCAGGTTGAGCAACCGGTGTATTTTTTTACTTTGACTGTTTTGTTCGCCCCTTTTGCGATCTCCTCATAATTCATTTTTAATTTGATACGGAGATTACTCCCTCTTGTACCGCGTGCTTTTCCACCACGCTGACGTGTACCGCCGCCGCCAAAAAAACTACCGAAAATATCATCCCCGAAAATATCTCCAAAATTGCTGAAGATATCATCCATGTTCATTCCTTGCCCGCCGCCAAATCCACCACGGTTGTTCAATCCTGCATGCCCAAAACGATCGTATTGTGCTTTCTTTTCCTGATCACTCAGCACTTCATATGCTTCTGCAGCTTCCTTGAATTTCTCCTCAGCTGCTTTGTCACCCGGATTTCTGTCGGGATGAAACTGCATTGCTACTTTGCGGTAAGCTTTTTTAATTTCATCAGCACTTGCTGATTTCGCAACACCTAATATTTCGTAATAATCTCTTTTCGCCATAATGTTTTATTGGGGATGCGATTTACTTACCAATCACCACTTTAGAAAAACGAATAATTTTATCATTGAGCGTATACCCTTTCTCCACTTCATCAACAATCTTTCCTTTCATGTTTTCATCCTGAACAGAAATTTCAGTAATGGCTTCATGAAAATCAGGATTGAATGTTTCACCAATTGATTTCATTTCTTTCAATCCTCTGGACTGTAAAATATTTCTGAACTTGCTAAAAACAAGTCCAATTCCTTCCCTGATCTGTTTCAAATCAGTGCTTTGGTTCATTTGCTTTTCTGCACGTTCACAATCGTCCAATACCTCCAACATGGATTGGATGACTTCTTTGCCGGCAGTTTGAATCAACTCTACCCTTTCTTTGGCATTTCTGCGTTTAAAGTTGTCGAAATCTGCGTAGAGCCTGATGAACTTTTCTTTCTGCTCTTCAATTTCTTTTTTCAACGCATCCAATTCATTCAGTTCCTCAATCGAAGCATCCTGGTTTTCCTGTTGGTTTTCAGTTTCGGGATTTTGCACTGTTTCCTTCTCATCCATAGTTAAAAATTTACATGATCAATGCTTCAAATGGCTTGCCAGCAATTAATTATGAGTCAAAATGGCGGTTTTTGGCCATGAAACGCGAATTTCAGTCATTTCCATGAAAGTTTACCTTTGAAGAATGAAGAAAGTGGTACTTAAGCGAAAGATCAGCACCAGAATTGCAAATGGACATCCTTGGATTTTTGCCAATGAGATCAACCTCATGGATGATGAAATTGAGCCGGGAGAGATTGCCGATGTATTCAGCCATGATGAGAGATTCATAGGAAAAGGATATGTCAATCCCCTATCAAGAATTCCCGTCCGCCTCTTGACGCGTGACAAGCATGCAGAAATCAATGCCGGTTTTTTTCATGATGCCATTTTACAAGCTTGGAACTACAGAAAAAAACTTGGGTATACTGAAAACTGCAGACTTGTTTTCGGTGAAGCGGATGCATTGCCCCAACTCATCATTGATAAATTCAACGATTACTTTGTCATTCAAACGCTTGCACTTGGCATAGACAGATGGAAACAAGAAATTGTGGAAGCATTGGAAAAGATTTTTAATCCGAAAGGAATCTATGAGAGAAATGATGTACCCATTCGAGAACTCGAAGGACTGGAGCAAAGAAAAGGATTTTTATCACCCCCTTTCGACACCAGGATACCCATTGTCGAAAATGATTTGAAATTCATCGTTGATATTGAAAAAGGACAAAAAACCGGATACTTTCTAGATCAACAAGACAACCGAAGAGCAATCATGCACATCGTCAAAGATGCAGATGTATTGGGCGCTTTTTGTTATACAGGCACATTTGAAATTCATGCAGCGCATTATGGAGCGAAACATGTATTGGGATTGGATATATCTGCACCTGCAATTGAACATGCAAGAGAAAATGCAGCGCTCAATAATTTGAAAAATATTTCTTTTCAGTGCGTGAATGCTTTTGATGCGTTGAAAGAATGGTCCAAAGAAGGAAAAAAATGGGATGTGGTGATGCTTGATCCTCCTTCATTTACAAAGACTAGGGACAATATTCAGAAAGCCATCAGTGGATACAAAGAAATCAATCTAAGAGGAATGAAATTGGTCAAGCCCGGAGGATTTTTGGTTACCTCCTCCTGTACCAACTTGATTCAACCTGATTTATTTTATGAGATCGTTGAGATGGCTGCCAAAGATGCAAGAAGGAGCCTGAGGCAGGTAGTTTTTCAGGCACAATCGCCAGATCATCCCATCATCAGGGGATTGGAAAACACGAATTACTTGAAATTTTTGATTGTTCAGGTCTGCTGATCATTTCTCCACCTGGAATTTTCCGGAATCAATGATTTGTCCGTTTTTATCCTTGAATTGGAATATATACAACCCTCTGCGAAATTCTGATAGATCAAGATATACGTTCATGCCAGGATTGGTCAACTCCAGTTGTTTCTTGCCAATGAAATTGTATACAACCAACAATGCAGGAACGGGAACTTGCTGCTTGAATTGTATTTGAATGAATGACCTGGCAGGGTTGGGATAGATGACAGTTCTTTTGACATGTTCACTCATGGTAACACGCTTCACCTGCCCGAAAGAGGCAAGAGAAAATACACTGAACAATATCAAGAAAATGCTCTTCATGACGTATTTGCTATTCCGAAGTTAGCGTATTTACAAAAAAAGAGCCATACAATTGTATGACTCTTTGCAAATAAGTAATTTTTAAATCAATTAATTCAAGCCTGACAATGCCTCTTTGATTGCATCAAAGTTGGGCAGATCACCGGCACTCTCCAGCACTTCTGCGTATTGCACGGTGCCATTTTTATCAACAACAAAGGCTGCTCTGCGGGATACACCTTTCATGCCAAAAACAAACTCCTCATACAATGCTCCATATGCCTGACTCACAGTTTTGTTGAAATCAGACAACAATGGAAAGTTGTATTGCTGCTCTTCTTTAAATTTTGCCAAAGTAAAAATAGAGTCTACGGAAATTCCAACCACTTCTGCGTTCAGTGAGGTATATACATTGAGATTGTCTCTCACACTGCAGAGCTCGGTGGTACAGACACCTGTGAAAGCCTGTGGAAAAAATAAAATAACAAGGTTTTTCCCTTTGAAATCACTTAGGCTGAGCTCTTTCTTATCTGAATTGAACAATTTGAAATCGGGTGCTGACTGACCTTTTTGAATTGACATAATGTTTGTTTTTAAAAATATGTATGCGCAAATATACTCTCATCAGTCGATCTCCCAACCTTTGTATAATCCACCATGCTTTTTTGACTCAGAAAATAAAACGGGCATGGTAGTTTCCACCCACTTGCGGTCGATAGACTCAATCGATGAAAACATCATGGAGATTCCCTTCCCGCCTAATTTTCGGGTGTATTGATTGACAGTATATTTTGAAAAACCATTGGTCTGAAGAAACAGTTTACAAGAAGCGTCGTCGGGGAATTCAAAAAAATAAGAGACAGTTTTTTTAGGGATGCTGGCATTGTCTTTTAAGAAAGCACT
>Ga0129336_10000158_pt1 | contig 35350 bp, 44 predicted proteins | sample CPB6_02_DNA_FD_96878 | JGI IMG/M metagenome (GOLD analysis project Ga0129336, IMG submission 96878) | Freshwater to marine salinity gradient microbial communities from Chesapeake Bay, USA - CPBay_Sum_0.6_0.2_DNA | ecosystem: Environmental > Aquatic > Marine > Coastal | place: USA: Chesapeake...
CCGCTTGCGCCGTACACGAGCATTTTTACACCGTTGGCAGACAAGCCGTCGGTGCGTTTCAGTTGAATAGCCATAAGGCTCCTATGTGTTATTGCTACGGTCAGCACAATGCTGGTTGTAGCGTTAGTTGGCGGCACTTACCCGACCGCCTTAGGTTTTGGGACACACCGCGCAATCTGGATAAAATTCTTGGCGGAATTCCAGACCACGCGGGCCTTTGCATTTGCATGGCCCCGAATAAGTTGCTAACACCGGCGACACTTCCAGATTAGTTTTCCGGCACCAGTGTTAGCGTTTAGCCCCGCCCATTGATTTCGGGGATGGTTGTATTGTGGGGTTAGTCGCGTATCATGTCAACACTTTTTCACCAGAGGAGTACACAAAATGGCGGACTTGACGAATATTTTTGATGGGCCATGGTCACCACCGACACAAGTCTTTGATACACCTGAGAATCAATTGCGCGATGCGATCATCCGCGCAGGGCTTGAGCCTCCGGATTACATACAGATTGACGGTGCGTTGCATCGTTTCAAAAGCGGTACAAAAGGAACGCCAGGGCAGGGCGATAAGAGCGGCTGGTACATTGCTTTCAATGACGGTGTACCCGCTGGCCGTTTCGGGTGCTGGCGCGCAGGCCACGAGCAATCTTGGGTAGCTAATGTCGGACGCCAACTTACCGTTGCTGAACAAATGGCGCAAACCAGACGTATGGCAGAAGCCAAAAGGATCAGAGATGAAGAACGCAAAAAACAACAGGAAACCGTAGCCGAAACCGTTGAAACGATATGGTCAAACGGTCTCGGTGCGTCACCCGATCATCCATACTTACAAACCAAGGGAATCCAGCCACACGGCGCAAGAGTAGACAGCGCAGGGCGTCTTATGACGCCACTATATAGCGATGATGGCGCACTTTCATCACTCCAATACATAAACGATGTGGGGCGCAAGTTATTCCATACCGGTGGCGCTACTTCCGGTAAATTTTGGATCATTGGTGAGGTGGGGCACTCTTTATATATAGCTGAAGGTTACGCTACAGCGGCGACTATTTATGAGTGTACAGGTCAAGCGTGTGCAATCGCTTACAGCGCGTCGAATGTGGTTCACGTGGCGCGTTTTATGCGCGAACGGTACGGCATAGCGCAGAACATCATTATAGTCGGTGACAACGACGAATCAGGAACAGGTCAGAAATACGCAGAACAAGCCGCTACAGAAATAGGTGCGCGGCTAGTGATCCCACCAATAATCGGTGATGCAAACGATTACGCGCAAGCTGGTCATGATTTGGCTGGTTTACTTAATCCACCATCCGATGATGATGAGTGGCTGATTCACGCGGATGAATTTAGCAATCAACCGGCCCCGATCAAATGGTTAGTGAAGGATTGGATTCAGGATCAGGCTTTTATAATGGTTCATGGCCCTAGCGGAGGCGGTAAGACGTTTTTTGTGCTGGATATAGCTAACACCGTAGCGTCTGGATTAAGCGAATGGAAAGGCCACAAAGTAACGCCAGGGACGGTTGTATACCTGGCAGGTGAAGGTCATCACGGTTTGCGTAGTCGTATCGCGGCGTGGAAACAATATAACCAAGTCAATCAGATGAATATGTATGTTAGTCGTCATGGGTGCGACTTAAATACATCAGAAGGGTATCACAAAGTATTAGAGTCTGTTAGAAAACTACCTGAAACTCCACGTTTAATAGTAATTGATACCTTGCACCGATTCCTAAAAGGCGATGAAAATTCGTCGGAAATTGCTAAAACCATGATTGATGCGTGTGGTTTGTTGATGCGTGAATTTAATACGTCAGTACTATTAGTACACCATACCGGAAAGGATGAAACCGCACAAAAAGATGGGCGCGGTTCATCGGCCTATCGTGGTGCTTTGGAAATAGCGATTAGCGTTGTACCCGCTACAGAGTCAACACCAATACAGATTATACAGCGCAAAGCCAAGGACTCAGAATTGGCACCCGACAAGCATATGAGACTTGAGAAGGTGACTATTAACGGATGGTTTGATGAAGATAATGAACCAGTAACTAGCGTGGTTATGGTTGAGGATGATGCGCCGGTGAACAGCACCAAAAAAAGCGCAAAACATACTAAAAACCTTAAAGTAATGGAACGCGCATGGTGGGCGAGTGGAACGGAAATCAGAATGGATTTACCTTATGTAACCCGTTCGGCTTTGCGTGACTTGTTGCGCCAGGATGGCAAGGCAGAACAAACTATTAAGAACGCTATGAACGCGAACAATGAAGGCAAAATGATAGCCTCAATGTTGGCGGATGGCGTCATTGAATGCTACGAAAATGGCTTCATAGTCACAGATGAAGTTGAGGCATCCGCATGGCTTTTGGCAGTCTGATACAAGTACCCAAAGTACCCTTTCGGTACCCTGGGTACCTGGGTACCAAAAAGGATCAAATCAACGACTTACGAGGTACCCAAAGTACCCCTACCCCCCTTTAGGGGTAGGGTACTGGGTCGCCTGTCGGTGATCGGCGTGTTTAGAGTACAAAAAGTGAGCAAAAAATGAGCATCATCTTAAGACTAGACTATCCGCCCTCGGCGAACCGCTACTGGCGTTGTTTTCGCAATCGCATGGTTCCGAGTGCAGCGGCGACGGCGTACAAAAATCACGTAAAAACCGTAGCGCACACAGACGGGCTTGTATTGCACAATGATTCTATTTGTGTCAATATAAAACTACTTCCAAAATTCACGGCAAAAGGCAAGGCCAGCAAAGTAATCCTTGATCTTGATAATTGCCTCAAAGTGGCGCTCGACGCACTTCAGGGTGTGATTATCGAAAACGATAATCAGGTTAAGGAAATACACGCTAGTTATGGCGTAGCAACACACAACGGCGGATTGATAGTCGAAGTAACAAAAATAGACAATGCAAAAGTATAAATCAGAACATCAACCAACTTGGAAACTTATTTCTAAGACACCACCACCATCGGGAACCAAGATATTATTAAGAATGAAATACGGAACGGCGGTTATAGGTCAGTATTATCAAGAAGGCGGCTTTACCCATTGGTGCGGTTTACCTAAACTCAGCGGCGACGACAAGCATGAAATGGTGGGGTGAAATGGGTATCAAGCGAGAAGTCACAGGTAAAGTATTCGGTAGCTGGAGAATACTTCATGATGTTGAGTCTAAGCACAACACCAGATGCGTGTCGGCTCAATGTGAGTGCGGCACGATTCGAACATCGTACTTGCACAACATCACGTCAGGACGTTCAACGTCATGCGGCTGTCAGCAAAAGGTCAAGTGTAGTAGATTTATGAAGCAATACTGGCAAAATAAAAGGGGTGAATAAGTATGGAATTGCGTGACTATCAATTTTTGGCAAATCGTACTGCAAAGGACTTAGGCTTTAAGGATGGCTTGATACATGCCGCACTTGGCTTAACGGGTGAGGCCGGTGAGTTCGCAGACGCAGTAAAGCGCGTCGCAATCTACGAAGGCGCTCCAAACCGCCAACACATGATTGAGGAACTCGGGGATATTTTGTGGTATGTTGCGTACGCGTGTGAGGTCTTAGGGGAGCCGTTAGAAATTGTGGCAAGGGATAACATCGAGAAGCTGAAAAAACGCTACCCTGAGGCTTACAGTGACTTTAACGCGCATGCGAGGTTAGACAAATGATGAAGGCAGATGCAAACCAAGTTGGCGGATTGCATTACAACAAGATGGAAATTCAGCCTTGGACGGCGATGGAGTCATGGTTTACGCCCGAACAGTTCGCTGGCTTCCTGCGCGGCAACGCAATTAAGTACTTGGCTCGCGCTGGAAAAAAAGGCGACGCGCTGGAAGATATAAAAAAAGCGCAACACTATTTGGAAAAGCTAATCGAAGTCATGGAATCAGGCAATGGCTGAAAAAATATGCGCAACTTGTGAGTTTTATGATGTCATTCGATGTATTGGTAATGCTGGTATTTGCACTCTTGATCCTGGCGCAACTACGCAGTCAATAGTGGAACCTACAGACTCTTGTGAGCAATGGTTAGCAATTCAGAATGTTCAGAGTGAAAAATTATGAAAAAAGGAAAAGGCAACCCAAATCCTGTTTCAAGGGCTGGAAAGCCTAACAAAGCAACTTCAGCGGCTCGCGAGGCTATCGCCATGTTTGTTGATAACAACGCGCATCGGCTTGAAGGCTGGTTAGATGAAGTGGCGCAACAAAATCCAGAAAAGGCTTTCCAGCTATTCCAGTCTGTCGTCGAGTACCACGTCCCTAAGCTGGCGCGAACAGAACAAACGCTGACCGGAGCGGACGGTGGGCCTGTGGAACACTCAATCAAAGTGAGTTTTGATGAGTGAATTGAGTGCAAAATTGCACCGATGGCTTGCAAGCAAATGTTGCTTTTGCAATCAACCAAAAGCTTTAAACAATCCGTGGCCTTTGCGTAACGTTGGCGATTGTTGCGATGAATGTAATCAAAATTTAGTTAAACCGGCAAGAATTCAAAAATTGCATGAGTCAGACAGTCGCTAAATTCCCGCCGAAACTAAAGGGACTGTTTAATCCAGCGCGCTACAAAGTTCTGTACGGTGGGCGCGGCTCCGGCAAATCCTACGCAGCAGCCTCGGCGCTCTTGATCGAAGCCGCACAGAAACCGTTGCGCGTGCTATGCGCTCGTGAGGTGCAAAAGTCACTTAAGCAGTCTGTTCACACGCTGTTAGTTGATCAGATTCAAACGCTAAACCTTGGCTACTTCTACACTGTCACGGAATCCGAAATCAGAGGAATTAACGGCTCAGTGTTTACGTTTAGCGGATTAGCCAGTCATACCGTTGAATCCATTAAGTCAATGGCGAACATAGACCGATGCTGGATTGAAGAAGCGCAAACTGTTAGCAAAAAGTCATGGGAAATATTGATCCCCACCATTCGCGCAAACAATAGCGAAATCTGGATTACAATGAATCCGGATCTGGACACAGATGAGACCTACGTCCGGTTTGTGTTGAATCCACCGCCTGACACGTTTATTGTAAACATCAACTGGTCAGATAATCCTTGGTTTCCGTTAGTGCTGGAAAAAGAGCGCCAGCATTGCTTAAAGTCTGACCCGAAAAGTTACGCCAACATCTGGGAAGGAAAACCCAAAACAGTTGTGGACGGCGCAATCTACGCTGACGAGTTTCAAGAAATGGTGGATCAACATAGAATCAATCTTGTTACTCATGATCCTATGCTCAAAGCCCATTGCATCTTTGACCTGGGCTGGAACGATGCAATGACCATCATCGTGGCGCAACGCGCAGGCTCAGAAGTGCGCATTATTGATTACATTCAAGAGTCCTTTCATACGCTGGATTGGTACTCAAACGAACTTAAAAAACGTCCGTACAACTGGGGCAAAGTCTGGCTTCCTCATGACGGCGTGACTAAAGACTACAAGACCGGCAAAAGCGCATTAGACATCATGACTGCACTTGGCTGGAATGTTGAGATTATCCCAGTTGGAGACGTTGAACACGGCATACGGATTGCTCGCATGTTGTTCCCGCGTCTTTGGATGGACAAAGAGAAAACAACGCTATTGCAAGAGTGCCTAAAGCGTTACAGGCGCGCAATCAATTTAACGACAGGCCAGCCCACCGGCCCGCTTCATGATGAGTATTCACACGGCGCTGATGCTTTCCGCTACTTAGCAACGTGTGTGGATATGTTAAAAAATGATAATATAACCAAAAGACGACGCGTTGACGATTATCGCACTGGCGACTGGATGAGTTAATAACAGGAATCCCAATGGCAAATTTAGATACCGACAGCATTTACAACTCACTCGGCGTTGGCTCTGATACCGACGTAGACGACACTGACCAAGAGACACTTCGAGAAATCCGCCAGCGGTTCAGTGATGCGGTGGAGTTTAGTGCGAGTGTCAGGCAGGAAATGCTTGATGATATTAGGTTCGCAAGGCTTGGCGATCAATGGTCAGAATCGGCTCGGTACGACAGGAATCGGCCAGGCAAAGAGAGGCCCATGCTGGTTGTCAATCGGCTTTTGCAGTTCAGGGATAGAGTCGTCAACGAAATTCGACAAAATACGCCAAGCATTAGAATTAGGCCGGTAAACGATGGCGCAGATCAAGAAACCGCTGAAGTGCTGATGGGACTGGTTCACCACATTCAAGACAACTCAAACGCATCTATCGCGTACGATACCGCCGTCGAGTGGCAAGTGGATGCTGGTTTAGGTTATTTCAGAGTGCGCAATGATTACATTGATGACACTTCATTTGACCAAGATATATTTATAGATCGCATACCCGATCCGATGAAGGTTTACTTTGACCCTCACAGCAAACAGCCCGATGGCTCAGACGCTGAATGGTGCATCATAGCCGAGGAAATTAGCAAAGAAGAATTTAGGCGCATGTATCCCGATGTTGACGAAACCTCATTTGAGGCCGCTGGAAATGGGGACATGCAGGGATGGTATACCAAGGATTCAGTGCGGATTGCAGAGTATTATTATCTTGAATACGACGAAGCACAGGAAATATACGACGAGGAAACAGGGCGATCTCGCACAATACAGCCTAAACGTTGCATGTGGTGCAAGGTCATTGGTGACAAAGTACTTGAGCGTACCGAACTACCGACTAAATACATTCCCGTTATCCCAGTCATTGGCCATGAAATATGGGTTCAGGGTAAACGTTATTTATCCGGCTTGATTAGGAACGCAAAGGACGCGCAGCGACTGTATAACTATTACTTAAGCGCCAACGCGGAAAACGTAGCACTTGCACCTAAGGCGCCCTTCATCGGCGTAGCTGGTCAGTTTGAAACTGACCCCAACTGGGGTAGAGCAAACAAAGAGTCAGTGGCATATCTTGAATATGATCCTGTCAGCATCGCAGGCACTCCGGTCGGCGCACCTCAACGCGCTATGCCTCCGCAAGCGTCCAGCGCAATCATGGACGCAATCCGATTGGCTGAAAATGACATTATGCAGTCAATGGGTATCTATCAACCGTCACTTGGCGCTCAGTCAAATGAGACCTCCGGACGCGCATTGCTGTTAAGGCAAAAGCAATCAGAGACCGGTAACTTCCATTATCAAGATAACCTTAATCGCTCAATTCGGCATTGCGGTCGAATCATTGTTGACATGATTCCAAAAGTATACGATCGGCCCCGAGTCGCCAGAATACTTGGCGAAGATGGTACACCGCGCACTGTAAATCTTGATCCCAATTTACCGCAAGCTTCAGTCGGCACTGATAACCCTGCAATTGATTCAATCTATAATCCAACAATTGGACAGTATGACGTAGTGTGCGACAGCGGTCCGAGTTATGCCACTAAGCGCGATGAAGCGGCTAACATGATGTTGGCGTTAACGCAAGCCAATCCCGCCCTGTTCCAGTCTATTGGCGATTTGATGATGAAAAACATGGATTGGCCTGGGGCAGAGGAAATTAGCAAAAGGCTTCAGATGCTACTGCCTCCGCAGTTACAGCAGATGGCTGGCGGAGACAAGGTAGACCCGCAAGTTATGCAGGCTCAACAGATGATTGAGCAGATGGCCGATCAGATGGAACAGATGAGCGCCGAAATGCAACAGCTACGCGATCAGCGAGCAATTCTGTTGCAAGAAAAAGAGCGCGAATGGTTCGACTCTGAAACCAAAAGGATGGAAGTGGAAGGCAAGATTATGATGACGGACAGCCAGCTACAAGCGGCGGTGCGTGAAAACATCATGCTCATGATGGGCATTGGTACGCAACAATCACTTGAGCAGCAGCCCGAATTTGAGCGCATGGAGGCGCAGTTAGAACAGCCGATACAAAAACCACAGCCGCAAGGTGGTGGCGCACCGGTTCCCGCTCGTGGCGCTGGAAGCATGACGCGCGAAGCAGATACAGAAGCATTGACCGGCGAAGCAAAGCCTGGTGAGTCTGAATAATTTCACAACAAAGGGGATAACAACATGAGCGAAGTTAATGAAGTATTTGAAACCATTGACGACAACATACAAACCGAAACTGTTGAGGATGCGGCAAGTGATTCGTCTGAAATTGAATCGGAATCGCTTGAACAGGATCAAGCTAACGAAGAAGCCTCAACGGATTCTGACGATCCAAAAAAAGACCCATGGTATAAACGGCGCATTGATGAGTTGACGCGAGACAAGCACGAAGCCAGACGTCAGGCCGAGCGTCTTGAAAAGATTCTAGAACAGCAAGAAGCAATGATGCGGCAATACATGCCGCAAAACGCCGCAGCGGAACCTCAAGGATTGACGCCGCCTGACCCGTCGCAGTTTGCTGGCGGTCAATATGATCCGCGTTACATTGACGCCATGATGCAATATACTCGTGAGTCAGCGATACATGAAGCGCGGCAAGCGGTAGCGGCAGAATATCAACAGCGTGAGCAGGCTCAGGCCGCTGCACAAGCGCAAGCGCGACTAATGGAGGCAGAAGCGGCAACCAGAGCAAAACACGCTGATTATGACGCTGTGATTGAGCAGATTACATCTGACCCGCGTCTAGCCAATAATCCGACCATCCGTCAAGCATTGCTTGGCATGGAAAACGGCCCTGAGATTGCGTATACCCTCGGACGCAATCTTGATGTGGCTTATCAAATTGCCAGCATGAACCCGATTCAGGCGGGTATGAAATTGGCTGAGATAATCGGTACGTCTACAAAGTCAGCAAGCCGAGCGCCACAACCGATAAGGCCAATCAATGCTACTGGCAAACCTCCGCGCAATGAAAAATCATACGCTGAGATGAGTACAGAAGAATATATCGCGGCGCGTAACGCTGAAGATTTAGCGCGGCGCCAAGCGATGATGAAACGGTAATAAGTTCGTTCCCACCCCTCTTACCCCGTCGCCATGACGGGGTTTTTTTTATTTGCATTTTGTGATATAAAGACTTCACGTCTTTCTATCTTTTTGCCGAGATAGATTGTCAGGCAGTACCCTGGTCATTCGAAGGATAGGCTCCTACCGGCGGGAAAAAACATAAGGCTTATCACTTTATTTTTTTTCGCTATCACAGGAGTTTATCTTATGGCGAGCAATAATCTGCTGACTATCAGCATGATCACAAATGAAGCACTGCGAGTGCTTACCAACCAGTTGGTATTCACCAAAGCTGTAAACCGTCAGTACGACAATAAGTTCGCAATTGAAGGCGCGAAGATCGGCACCACGATCAATCTTAGGAAGCCTCCGCGCTACGTTGGTCGCTCTGGCCCCGCGCTTCAAATTGAATCCGCAGTTGAAACCTATGTACCGCTGACGCTTGACACTCAGTTTGGTGTTGATATGGCGTTCACTACTCAGGATTTGAGCCTCAACATTTCTGATTTTAGTGATCGGTTCATTAAACCCGCTGTTGCCGCTATTGCAAACAAAATCGACTATGATGGTTTGCAGCAGTTCAAAAACGTGTATAACCTTGTCGGCACTGTCGGTCAGCTAACCGGCACTCCGACACTGGCCCAGGCTACCAAAGCTATTCTTGACGCACGCGCAAGACTGAATCAGGAAGCCGCTCCGGTCGATGAAGATAGAATGTTTATCGTTGATCCGACTATCGAAGTTGGCATCGTCAGCGGTTTGACCAACCTGTTTAATCCTGCTGGCACCATTTCGCGCATCTTTAACAAGGGCGCGTTGGGCGATTCTACCCTTGGCTTCAACTTCGCCATGGATCAGAATACCGGCAATTTCACTTCCGGTACTGCAACCGCGTTCACCGTGTCTGCACAGGCTGGCGGAAGCGTACAGAACAACGCACAGTCTACTTTCACTTTGGCTGTATCGTCTACCTCTGGCACTTTGACTAAAGGCACCGTATTCACCATCCCGGGCGTTTACGCTGTCAACCCGCAGAATCGTCAGTCCACCGGCGCGTTGCGTAATTTCGTTGTTACCGCTGACGCACCTGGTTCTAGCACTTCACTGAGCATCTTCCCTGTTCCAGTGTTCAGCGGTCAGTTCCAGAACGTGACTTCAAGCACTGGCTCAATCGGATCAGGCACTGCAACGATTCTGTCAGGGTCTACCGGCGCGGCTGTATCTGTTCCCAATGCTCTGGCGTTCCACAAAGACGCATTTGCACTCGGAACCGCTGATCTTCTGCTTCCACAGGGCGTTGACATGGCTGGACGCGCCTCCGCTGATGGTCTGTCTATTCGTCTGGTACGTCAGTACGACATTAACAGCGATCAGTTGCCGACCCGTCTTGATGTGCTGTATGGGTGGTCAACGATCTATCCCGAACTGGCAACCCGCGTAACCGGTTAATTAGGAGTATCTTAAAATGGCAAATCCAGGCCCAAATATCGTAGCGGAAAGCGGCATACGCGCTCAATCCGTTGTTGGTTTTAGCATCACTGGCACTAGCATTACCGCTGGCTTGTCTGCTGAGTACACCGTAACAATTAACGGTTTGGCAGTTGGTGATTTTGTATCCGCTCAGGGTGCAACCGGTAACGCAACCATTATGATGGGAGCATATGTTTCGGCTGCAAACACTCTCAAAGTGCGGGTACTTAATCCCACCGCTGGCGCATTAACCCCAGGGAATACCGGCTACGCTGTACTTGTTGTACGTCCGTATCCGTCAGCCGCTAATACGACTGACTTCTTGGTTAACTCACCGGCTAACTCTGGCGCTATTCCCCTTAGCGCATAACAGGGACTGATTAGGGAGGGTTCGCCCTCCCTTTTCTTTATATTATTGAGGAACGTATGGATTTTCCTACTGTGATGCATCATCCACACCGATATGATTGGTCTGTTGTTGTAGAGGAAATGGCTGAATACTCACGATTAGCTGCTATTGGATGGATTTCTAACGCTGATTGGCATAAAACAACCGATGACGTTGTAGAAGATGAACCTAAAAAACGCGGCAGACCGCGCAAAACGGATGACGAATGAAAGAGTTAATCGCTCTACTGTTTTTAGCGCGTGACATTGCTCACAGAGAGCATCTTAAAACGCGATCATTTGCTGCCCATATGGCGTTAAATGAGTTTTATATCGGCATTATTGAAAATGCCGACGCAATCGCAGAAGCGTATCAGGGTCAATACGGAAAATTGCTGTCGATTCCGTACATGAAAAACCCTAGCAAAGCGTCTATTGAGTCAATTTTTCGCAATCATTTAGACTGGATTGAGAAAAACCGATACAACGACGTGCCGGTTACGCAAACCGCTATACAGAATCAAATTGATGAAGCCGTTGCAACTTATCAAACGGCTTTGTATAAACTGAAATTCCTTTCCTGAGATCATCATGCCTGAACAATACACTGTACCCGTTCAAACCCCCGCGATTGATTCAAAAAATGTCAGCGCATCGTTCGCCGGTACTGTCACAAGTGCGACGGCGGTGGTTTTAGACACGTCAGACATGGCGTATCCGTTGACCGTCACGGTCAAATGTCCGTCAGCTACAACTGCAACGCTAGAGTTCTCAACAACTCCAGGCGCATACGGCGCACCAGGAAGCGCAAACTGGCAGTTTTGGCCTAGCGGTACAATAGCCGCGTCAACGGCTGTGACAGACGTTTTCAATGGCCGTCTGATGGCATTGCGTATAAGTCAGGCTTCTGGCTCTGGTGCCGTTGTGTACGAGGTGACAGCATGAGCGGGTGGATAGGCGCATGGGGTAATGCTGCAACCGTCACCAATCTGACCGTTACCGGCAGTCAAGTTATTTCTGTTAACACGTCAACAAACGCTCTCCGCATCACTCAAACGGGTACGGGCAATGCCTTGGTGGTTGAAGATAGCGCAAATCCTGATAGTACGCCGTTTGTGATAACAACTGATGGGCGTCAACTTCTTGGGCATACAACTTCGCTGACCGCGCAAGGTGTAACCGCTCAAATTCAAAATAACGGCACAAGCGCTGGTCAAGGTGGAGGCGCTATATCCAATACTTATTGGCAAGCAAATGCAACGGCTTCCGCTTTTTTCTTAAATAAAAGCAGATCAGCAACACCAGGCAGCTATTCAATTTTAAGTAATGGAGATGGTCTAGGCATTATTGCGTTTGGCGGTGATGATGGTACTGCAATAATCCGCGCTGCGGCGATTGACGCTGCGGTAGACGGCACTCCTGGTACTAACGATATGCCCGGTCGGTTGGTGTTCAGCACTACGACTGATGGCGCGTCTAGTCCGACCGAAAGAATGAGAATTGATAATGGCGGAAACGTTTACGGCACCGCCGGAACAACAGCCATGACAAGCGGGTTTTTTTATATCCCCGCTGCCGCTGGCGCACCATCTGGCGTACCGACCGCTGTATCTGGCAGAGTGCCGATGTATTACGATACGACAAACAATAACTTTTACGTTTACAACGGCGCTTGGAAAAAAGTTTTATTAGGATAAATAAATGAGCAATCTTTCTAATCAGCAAATTAACCAATCGTTTCAAGGTTTATTGCAAGTTCCAGGCGGAATTACGTCAACGTTGCAAACGGTGCAAGATGGTTCTGGAAATCCTACTGGATTGCAATTAAGCAGCGCAGGGGCAAGCGTCGCTACTTCAAGTACGTTTGTTGCATCAAAAGATGGTACTCAAATAACAGGTTCACAACCTAGACTAATTTCTGATGGATTTGGAGACTTTCTTTCTGTTAAAGATTTTGGCGCAGTTGGTAATGGGGTTACAGATGATTTGGCAGCAATACAAGCGGCCATCAATGCTTGTCCTAGCGGCGGCGCAGTCTATTTGCCTAGAGGAACGTATTCAGTTTCTTCGCATATAACGTTAACCGATGGCGTAGCATTGATTGGCGATTCGTCATTTGCTTCTGTTTTAATGTGGAAATCGGCAACATGGGATGGAAATGGAATTATTGCTGAAAATGCGACAATCATACAAAACATAAAATTGCTATCAGATAATTATCTTGCTAACGGCAATCTTATATCAGTATCAGCAAAAAATAACGTATATGTAAATAAATGTGATTTTCTAAAATACTACAACGCAGTATTTGTCGGTTCTTCTCCGGTTTCAGTAAATTTCAAAGTTGCTGATTGTGCATTCTACGATCCTAGTGTAATTGCTGGTGGTTCTGCTATTTTGTTAGATAATTTTTCTAATGCTACAATTGATAGTTGTTTAATTTCAGGGCCATCTTTTCCGGCGGCACAACCAGATTCCGGTATCAAAATAAACAATGGAGATACTTGTTTTATTTCTAATACCAACATTACATTGCATGGTTCAGCGTTGTATGTAACTACTCTAGCTTCTGCAAATTGTTACGCCTTGACAATCAATAATTGTTTGTTCGACAGTGCTGGTCAGGTCAGTTCAGGAAGCTACAAGTCTTCCGCAGAATTTTCTCCTGCCGGAAATGTTTATAATACTACAATCAGTAACTCATGGTTTGGTCTTTCTAGCAACAAAAGCGGGTGTTCTATTACGCCCAGTGGCGCCGGTGTCGTGGATGGCATTTCATTTACAGGCTGTCAATTTGTAGCAAATGCCGATGCTGGATTTGTTGCAGTTGGGTCAAATGTAAAAAACTGGACTATCACAGGTGGATTTTCTTGTGGAAACACAGTTTACGGTTATCGAGCGGCTTCTGGAACTTCTAACTTTTCAATTATTGGAACTGTGGCTGGAAACATTGCTGGGCGTGGCGCTAATGGCAGAGGCATTGTTGTTGATGCCGCAGCAAGCAATAATTATTTGATAGCAGATAATAACGTTGTTGGTAACACGGTTGCTAATCTTATAGACAACGGCACAGGCGCTAATGCCAGAGTGACAAATAATATCGGTTACAATGGAGACTCTGCACTAACCGGTTTAACTGTAGGGGCTTCTCCTTGGACGTATACAGCAGGTCACACGCCAGAAACTATATACATTGGCGGCGGAACAATAAGTTCTATTCTTGTTGACGGTCAAAACGTATTGACACAAACAAATATATCTTTAGCGCCTAACGAGTCGCTTGTATTGACATATACCGTAACGCCAACCGTGTTACGCAAAAAAATGTAAATAGTTAAAAACATTATAATGTCTACATACTTTACCCTTGATCTTGTTCCACAATTAGGCGGTCAATTAGGATCAATATCTGTTCGCGTGGTGCATCATGGCACCACGTCAGCAGTGTCATTGTATGCCGATAGCGCATTGACTAACCCGATTGCCAATCCGATTGTTATGGATTCCTATAACATATCCTTTTGGGTGGCTGATGGAACGGTTGAGTATGATTTGATATTGACTGGCGGAAATTTGCGCCGCGCCGTTACTGTTGAAAATATCTGGTCATTACCTGGCCCTGTATGGGCTGATATTTCTACGTTTTGGGCTGATGCTGAAACGGTTTGGGCGTGGATTTCACCTTATCACGTCACTGTTAAGACGATTCAAAACGTAGGGCAACTTTATACCGGCAATGATTTGATTCGTGCCGCTATGCGGCTTATACAAGTTGCAGCGGTTGATACCGACCTGACAGCATCGGAATTGCGTGATGGACTTGAATCACTGAATCGCATGATTGACGCATGGGCAATGGAAGAACTCATGCTTTATCAGGTGACTCGTGAAACTTTCCCGTTAGCGGCAAGCCAGTTATCTTACAGCGTCGGACTTGGCGGTGATTTTGATACCGTACGGCCTACAAAACTGGTTGGCGCGTATCTGACTATCAGCACAGGCGCAATTCCAGTTGATTATCCCATGCAAGTCATTGGCTATGATGATTACAATGACATTCGACTGAAAACATTACAAACCAACTTCCCAAGCTATTGCTATTATGAGCCAGCATTTCCGTTAGCCAATTTGTACGTTTATCCGGTTTGTGCGGTCAATAACGAAAGCATTACGTTGACAAGCTGGAAACCGCTCGCAATGATTGCTGATCCAACGGCAGCCATTAGCTTGCCGCCTGGTTATTGGGAAGCATTGGTATTCAATCTGGCGGTCAGGATTGCCGAAGAATATCAGTTTGACATGAGGCCAACAACTATTGCAATTGCTGAATCATCGTTAAAAAAAATCAAGCGCATGAATCAGCGCACGTTGACTTTGCAAACTGATGTTGCGCTGATGAGTACCAGTCAAATGCGTTACAACATTTATGCAGATGGCTACGGTCGCTAATGCCTAGTACGATCAAACTTCCCATTCTTGGTCCTGGCGTCGATGGCAGATCACGCGCTATCACAGCACAGGTGCGTCAAAACATATTCCTTGAAGTCAAAAAGGAACAAGACAAAAGCGCGTTAGTGGCATACGGAACACCAGGATTGCGACTGTTCACCGATCTCGGCACTAATCCAGCGCGTGGCATGTGGTGGTTTCAGGCGCGTAATGTGCTGTATGTGGTAGTCAATAATCAGTTGATTGAAATTCGTGGCGATGGCGTCAGCACAGGTCGCGGCACGTTGTTAACCAACAGCGGAACCGTGTCGATGTCCGACAACGGGCAACAGCTTATGATCGTGGATGGCCCCAACGGTTATATTTTTCAGCCTGAAACAGCCGCATTAACATATAGCCGAACCGGAACGCTTGTCACCGTTACTGAAACTCTCACAGACCGCGTGAACGGCGATGTAGTAACAATTGATGGCGACGCCAATATCCTTGCAGGAAACTACACCATCACCGTCACAGGCGCTAATTCGTGGACGTTTAACACGGTCGCCAGCGGTAGCGCGTCCGGCACTATCAAGGTAGTCAATAACTTCAGGAATATCACGGCGGCCAGCACTGGCGTAGATTTTCCAGGCGCTAACACGGTTGTGTTTCTTGATTCATATTTCATAATCAATAACCCTGGCACCAAGCAATTTTGGCTATCAGGGCAATACAACGGCCTATATTGGGATCCTTTGCAGTACGCCAGCAAAGAAGCATACACGGACGACCTGCAAGCCGTCACGGTGGACAACGGCAACCTTGTTTTGCTTGGCGCAATCTCACAAGAGTATTGGCAGAACGATGGCAGTTTCCCTTTTCCGTTATCCCGCATTGCTGGATCACCTACCGATATTGGCTTGGCGGCTCGATGGTCAACGGCTCGATGTGGCGGTCAATTGTTCTACCTTGCGCGCACTCGGCGCGGTGGCTTGTCTGTAGTCAAAATACAAAACTATCAGCCTGTTGTCGTCTCTACGACTGACCTTGACTATTTGTTTAGCCAGTACAGCAACCCAGGCGATGCTATAGCGTTTAGCTACCGTCAAAATGGGCATGAGTTTTATCAGATTTCATTCCAACAGGAAGGCGTAACGTGGCTTTATGACGACACAACCGAAGTGTGGTCAAAACTGCAATCGGGCCATGACACGCGGCATTACAGCAATAGATGCACTCAATTTATAAATCAGGAAATTGCAGCCGATTACCGCAACGGCAAACTGTACTATCTTGATCCTGAACACTACACGGACAACGGCGAAGAAATAGCGCGGGAACTAATAACACCGCATTTCTTTGCAGCCGATTCGTTCAACAAACTGCACATATACCGGCTAAGGCTTGATATGGAACAAGGTATCGGATTGGTTGATGGTCAGGGGTCTAATCCGCAAATTATGCTACAAGTAAGCCGTGATGGTGGTTTTACTTATGGTAATGAAATGTGGACGTCATTTGGGCGCATGGGTGAATACAACAAACGTGCGGAATGGCGCAGACTTGGCGTATCTCGTAATTTCGTGTTTAAGTTTAGAATTACCGATCCCGTGAAAGTGATTTTCATTGCGGCGGCAGCAATGGCAACTCAGGCGGATAAATGACATTCCCTCAACCGCCATTCCAATCTGTTGCTACCGACGCCAACGGAATTATGAAGCCGGTTTGGAAGCAATGGTTTGACCGTGTGCAAACGATTCTGGCGGCAATTACAGGAAACGGAACGACCGCTAACAGGCCAAGCACTTATGCGTTCACCGGCCAGCCATACTTTGATACCGATGTCGGTCAACCGGTATTCTGGAATGGCTCAACATGGGTAACATGGTCAGGCCCTAAAGCGTATGGGCAATTCTACGATAACACCAATCAATTTGCGGCTAACACAACAACGGCTTATCCTGTTCAATTAGATACCATTGACGGGCATTATAACGTCACCGTGGTGGCGCTTACTAAGGTCACATTTGCAGTTGCAGGCGTGTATAATTGCCAATTTAGTATTCAGTTTGTCAGCACTGAAAATAATGCAACGCAACCGTCAGAAGTTAACATTTGGTTTCGACTTAACGGCGTTGATATTATTGAAAGCAATAGCCAATACACAATCCCGAATAAACACGGCGGCCATGACGGTAAACTGATTGCGGCGTTAAATTTTATTCAAACGGTCAACGCTGGCGATTACATTGAACTTATCTGGCAAACTGAAAACACTAACATCTCAATTCAAACTTTACCGGCAGGCACAACACCAACAACACCGGTTACACCTAGCGTCATATTTACAGCGATTCAAATTTGAGGTCAGACATGTTGAAAAAAGGATGCAGCAAGGAAACCATAGCCAAAAATATCAAGACTGAGGTTAAAGCCGGAAAGCCGGTAAAGCAAGCCGCTGCGATTGCTTATAGCATGGCCGGTAAGTCTAAGCCTAGCAAGAAGAAATGAGCAACGCGCTTCAGTTAACACCTAAACAAAAAATTGCATCTTTGTTGGCGATGATGCAATCCAGTTATGAAAATAACTCGCTGGTAGAAACTGACGTACCTATTGAACATTATCACGCTGAAGGATTATACGGGCGCAGAATGTATTCTCCCGCTAATACGCTAATCATTAGCAAGGTGCATTGTTCACAACAATTTACTATTGCACTTAAAGGTAAATGTCGCGTCTTGGATCAAGACGGCAACAAGTATGATATTGAAGCGCCATCCGTGTTTGTGACCGAAAAAGGCACGCAACGCGCAATCTATTGCTATGATGAAGTGGAATGGATAACGGTTCATTCTAGCGATTCGACTGATATAGATGAGATTGAATCCAAGATATTTTGCGATAGTTTTGAGGAATTTGACTCTAAGATGAGTATTCACGAATTGATTACGGCGGAGCATTGACATGGCAGGAATAATCACAGCGGCTGGTATTGCTGCGGCGGGATCATTAGCTGGCGCTGGCATTAGCGCCGCTGGTGCATCCGCTGGTGCGGCGCAACAAGAAAAGATTGCAAAGCAGCAAATGGCATATCTTCGTGATATGTACAACAAAAGCGCCAGCAATCTCAATCCATACCTTAGAACAGGAAGGCAAGCTACAAAAGCATACCGCGAACAAATGAAGGGTTGGGCCAATCCTGAGCAATATGCACAGTATCAAACTGATCTGAGTCAGTACCGCACGCCGTACACCATGGAGCAATATCAGCAGTCTCCTCTGTATACGCCAATGGTGCGCAATTTGGCGGAACTGCAAGCAACTCCAGGCTATCAGTTTGAATTGGAGCAAGGATTGCAGGCCCTAGGACAGGGTGCGGCGGCACGCGGTGGATTGCTTTCAGGCGCTCAACAAAAGGCAGCGATGAAATATGGGCAAGGCGTTGCATCTACTGGTTTTCAAAATGCGTGGCAAAGAGCGCAACAGGCATATGGCAAAGCATTTGAGCAAAACATTAATCAGCAGCAACAGTATGGCACATCGCAACTTCAGCAGAATCAACAAAATTACGCGCAGCGGTTAGGTTCACGCGCTCAAGCGGCTGATATTTACGGCAACGCGGCTAATCTTGGCGCTCAATCAGCGGCTAATTTGGGACGCATAGGAACCGGCACAGCGGCTGAAATGGCAGCGCCGTATAAATCACTTACAGAAGCGAGTGGCGTTGGCGCAATGGCCCCGTATGCGGCCATAGGCGGCATTTTATCTAATGCTGGATCAATTTATAACGAGGGTCGCCGCATTTACGACGCCACTCAGGATACTGGTTCAATAAGCGGAAGCACTCCCAACAGTCAGCTACCATGGGGAATGCGCGGCGATAATTGGAAATATGGCATTGGCAAATAACTTAGAGTAAAAACATGGGCGATTTAACTGAATTGTATAGTAACCTGTTAAGCCAAGCCGCTGATCCGATGCGCGGTTATCGAGCAATGCAAGAGCAGGAAGTTCGCAACATGGAATTGCTAGACAAGCGCAGACAGTTTGAAGCAGAGCAACAATTGCGCGAATTGTTCCAGCGAAATGCTAACCCGAATGCGTCTGAAATCGGCGCAATTAGCCCGCAGTTTGCCCAGCAGTACAGTAGAAGTCAGTTTGATATGATGAGGCAACAAGTTGACATGCAAAACATTGCAAGCCAAATGGAAGAGCGGCAGCGCAAGCAATTATATGAAGAATCTAAAATAAGAGCGCATGCCTTTGCGCCGATTGCAGAGCAATATAAGCGCAATGTGACAACCATGGGCGAACAACAAGCGCGTGCAAAATATAATGCTGATATGGGTTTTGCTATTGCTTCTTTAGAAGACTCTGGCATTAAAATGCCGCAGAACTTTAATCCTAAAAAAGCAACGCCAGAAGCAATTCTGAATACAGCTATTGGCTTTGATTATAAATCACCATACATGGAACAAAAGGCGGCTATTGAAAAGGAAGCCGGTATACGTCAGTTGCCACAAAGTGTCATGACTCCGCAAGGCCCGATGCTACAGCCTGGTATTCCAAAACAAGACGAACAGACATTGGAACCCGCTGACGTCGTGCCAGGCTCACTCTCTGAGGCGCTTACGGATGCAGATATTCAGATGATGCAACAACAGTTTCAATCATTGCCGAATGGTAGCCCTGAAAAAGTCAGGATCGGCGCTATGTTGGCTGATGCGGTTAAACAAAGGCTACCCTCCGGCCAGTTTATAACGCCGGAACAGCGTCAGCAACGCGAAGCTGAAGGTAAAGCTAGAGAAGTAACTGCGGCTGAAGAAGCTAAAGGCGAAGTAGAAAAAAAGGCAGAAGCAAAAGATAAGTTTGCTCTGATTGCGGCATTACCTAATGATTCAGAAGTGCTGGATTTATTGCAAAAATCAATCACTGGCGCACCTGAAGCATTGCTGAAAGGCCCAGTTGCATCAGCATTGCATATTGAAAACCAAGCGCAAACAGCAACTACGGTGCTAAAATCACTGGCGCAAACGGTGAAAAACTTAGCTACAAAAGCTAAAGGCGATCTTAATTTGCAAGAAGTAAAGGATTATGATGCGGCTATGGGTGCTTTGGCTAATGAAGATTTAACGCCCATGGCGCGATACGCGGCCTATACAACGGCTGTCGGTATTGTGAAACGCAAATTATCAGCACAACATCCAGACCTTGCCGCACAATATCAAGGCAATGCTCCCAAGGATGCTATACCAACACCAAAGACAATAGAAGAAGCTAAAGCGTTGCCAAAAGGTACAGTTTTTAGAGTGCCGGAAACTGGCGAATTGAGGATCAACCAATGAGCGAATGGGATCAATTTCCGAAAGCAAACGATTGGAATTCTTTTCCATTGGCTTCAACGCCAATGCCACCCGCCAAAGCGTTTGGCGCTGGATTAGGTTATGAACTGAAGCGTGGTGCTGCGGGCATTGCAAGACCATTTGAGCGTTATTTGCCTGAGTCATTGCGTCCGGCATCGCCAGAAGAATTAAACGCAGCAGAGCAAGAATTGGCTATGCGTGGCGGCGGATATGGAACCGCCGGGCGAATTGCTGGGGAAATTGCAAAGTCAGCGCCAGTTATGATGATTCCTGGCGTTGGGTTGCCGAGTGCAATCGGTCGCGTTGCTACCAGTGCTGGATTGGCGGCATTGCTTGAACCAGAAAAGCGCGGACAAGCGGCTTTATATGGCGCTGGCGGTGCGTTAGGCGGTGAGGCAGTGCCTTATATTGGCGGCACCATTAAACGCGCTAATGAGCCATTATATGAAGGCGGTCAGCAAAACATTATAGCGCGGGCGTTACGTCGTTTTGTTGGTGGACGATCAGAAGATATTGCTCAAGAATTGACTGCTGCAAAATCAATGACGCCAGGCGTTGAATATACAGCATCAGAAGCAGCACCCAGCAGCGGCGGATTAGCGGCCATGCAAAGATGGGCTGAACAAGCGGCCCCAGAAGATTACGCATTTAGGCGCAAACAAAATGTTGAGGCAAGAAGGGCAGCTTTAGAAGGTATTGCTGGATCAGAGCCTGAAAGGTTAGCGGCATTAGCTGAACGTGAAAGCGTTACAAAGCCATTGTACGAACAAGCCATGTCTGAAATGGTGCCGGTGGATGAGTCTTTACGTATTTTGTTAAAGCGTCCCAGCATGCAAAGTGCATTTAATCAGGCAAAAGCCATATCAGCCGAACAAGGAAAACCAATCCCAGCAGATTTACAGAAAGCTATTTTGTCCGGTGAAATTCCCGCCGAAATATCGGGCGAAGCGTTGCATTGGATTAAGTTGGGATTAGATGAGTTGCGTAGTTTGCCAACAGAATCAATCGGCAAAGTACAACAACGCGCAATCAAAGACACAGTAAACGCTTTTGAAGATTGGCGTGGTCAGAACATTCCGATTTATGGACAAGCACAATCAGAATTTGCGCGTTTGTCAAAACCAATTACCCGCATGGATGTTGGGCAAGCTTTATATGAAAAGGTGGCCCCAGCATTGTCTGATTACGGCGTGTTGACTCGTGAAACACCTGAACGTTTTGCGGCGGCCTTACGTGCTGGCGATGTGACAGCACAAAAAGCAACTGGTTTTGGTGGCGCAAGATTGGCAGACATTATGACGCCAGACGATTTGCGCATGTATTCATCAGTTGCTAATGATCTGACTAGACAAGCGCAATCTGGGACTGCCGGTAGAGGTATTGGTTCTAATACTTTCCAAAATTTAGCCATGCAAAACTTGGCTGAACGCGCTGGGTTTCCTGGGAAAATGTTAGGCAAAGCCACTCGATTACCGCTAATTGATTACGCTTACACAAGAGCAGAGCAGGAAATGCAAAAACAGTTAGCTGAAACTCTGTTAAATCCAGAAGTTACAGCGCAATTATTACGGCGTAATGCAGGCCCATTAGAGCAATTATTCTCTAGGAATATGCCTCGTGGATTTAGTGCAGTTGGCTCCGCTGCCGGTTCATTCCAAAACAGGTAAACCAATGACAACCTACCTTTGCCCAATTCTCCAGGATTCCCAGTTCACCGATAACGGTAACTTCCTTGCATCTGGTTTAATCTGGTTCTATGAAGCCGGTTCGACTACACCGTTAGCGGCTTACACAACGCAGTCAGGCGTATCGACGTGGCCCAATCCAATAGTCTTAAACGCACGCGGTGAAACTGGCGGCACCATATGGCTGGCGGCTGGTCAGGCTTATAAGATAGTGCTAGAAGGGCCACCGGAATACGGTGACACGCACGGCGTTGTGATTAGCACGTTTGATAATGTGCAAGGCGTTAACGATCCTGCTTCACCGACCGGCGGAACGGCTCAGAATTGGTATACCTTTGCAGGTTCTCCGGTTTTTGTATCCGGCACACAATTTACTCTTGCGGGCGATCAAACTAGCACGTTTCAAGTCAATCGCAGAATCCGCACGCAGAATAGCGGCGGCGTGCGTTACAGCACAATCACTGCGTCAGTTTATACTACGCTGACAACTGTCACTGTAGCAAATGACTCCGGCTCACTTGATACGGGCCTGAATAGCGTTGATTATGGTTTGATTGAAATAGGCACACGTCCAAGCATACCGCTCAATCAACGTTTGTTTACAACTAGTTCACCAACATTTGCAAGTGCAACTATTCCCACGCTGAACGGCGCTATAGCGGCCCCTGGTGGCATCACTGGCACATGTTCAGCGACAAGTCAGACCAACTTTGCATCCCTCACATTAGGCGGCAGTCAGGTATGGGCCAATAGCAACAATCCCGTTAGTTTGAGCGGGCCAGGCTATGCTAATTTTGCTAACGGATTGCAAGTTAGATGGGGTACTAATGTCACTGTGCCAGGCAGTGGAGACATTACATATTCTTTGGCATTTAGCACCAATACTTTATCAGCAACGGCGGTCAGCCATCAGCCATCAATCAATACTAATGGCGCTGTCACCCTAACTACCGCAGGATTTGTAGCTTCTAAATTTGTTGTTTTTTCAGCAGGCGCTACAATTTCATACATTGCTATAGGATACTAATATGTCCACCTATTATTACGCACCATCTACCCAAGGATTCTACCTTGACGGACTGAATCAAAACATTCCTGACGATGCCATTATTCTTACTGAACAGCAATGGATGGATTTGGTAAACGGCAAAGCCGAAGGCAAATTGATTGACGTGGTTGACGGCGTACCGACGCTTGTTGACCCGCCAGCGCCAACACCAAGCCAGATTGTCACGGCTCAAGAATCTGTGGTACGCGCATATCTGAACGCTGGCGCGGCTCAACGTCACTATGACAGCATCACGACCGTTTGCAGTTACGCAACCAGCACAAATGTACAATTTAAGGCTGATGCTGATGCGTGTATCCCATGGCGCGATGCCTGTTGGGAACACTATTTGATATATGTGCAGTCTGTTGCGTCTGGCGCACCGCCATGGACTGATGCTGAATTGATAACCGATCTACCTGTATTAGTGTGGCCTGATGTTGTCTAAGTTTGGCGTTGCATTTTCTGAACCGTCAACTTGGCGCGGCATCGTGTGGCTTTTGACAGCAGCAGGTGTCGCGTTAGATGAGCAACAATCTCATGCTATTGAGATAGCTGGCGCTGGATTGGCCGGTTTGATTTCAGTGTTCTGGAAAGACAAATGAAAATCAACGACGCAGGGCTGGCGCTAATACGCCAGTTTGAAGGTTGTCGGCTGAAAGCATACAAGTGTCCCGCAGGCGTGTGGACTATTGGCTATGGATGGACACATGGCGTTAAACCTGGCGACCATTGGACGCAAGCACACGCTGAAGAAATGCTAATTAAAGGACTGGATCAATACGAAAATGCGGTTCAGTCGGCAATCGGTATGCACAAAACCACTGCCAATCAGTTCTCTGCTTTTGTTAGCATTTGTTACAACATCGGCGTGGGAAACTTTGTAAAATCATCTATGTTGCGTCATCACAAGGCCGGTGATTATGCAAAAGCCGCAGATGCGTTTCTTTTGTGGAACAAAGCTGGCGGCAAAGTTTTGAATGGTCTTATTAAACGGCGACAAGCCGAACGTTTGTTATATCTGGAGGACTAGCTAGTGACTGATGAAAATTTGAAAATCATAGACACTAGCGAATCGCTTACAAAAGAAGAATTACAAGAATTGAAAAAACTAGCAGCTTTGTCAAAGTCTGCTAGAGTTTTCATGAGCATTATTTTTGCTATTGTTGTCTTTGTTGGTTTTGATAAATTATTTGAATGGTTTAAAAGTTCGCATAGTATCTAGCGTTGATGGCGGGACTGTTGGTGTTTCTTTAATGATCCATTGGTTGCCGTACTGATACGCTTTGATGTTTTGTTGGCCTGGCACATGTATGCTCGTCATGTTGCCGTATTGAGTTGCTTTCACACCGTTGTTGCAATTTGTTACATTAAATGTTGTGTAGCAATTGACTTGTGCTGTTGCGGTTATTGGTAATAGCAACATTAGTAGGTATTTCATGGTTATTCCTCGTATGTGATTTCATGATAATCATCCGCATCTGGATGCGCTTCTTTGCACTCCCATTTTGTGGGGTGAGCGCCAATTCTTATGCCATCGCCAACCCGCGCAACCCAAATGGATTTGCCATTAGAGGCCATGAAAAGATCTAGTTCGTTTGGCTGGGCATCCGCGTAGACTTTGCCATCAATAGTCCATGAATAAACTTTTTTTTCGGCAATTACTCCATACAAAACAAAATCATGGTCAACACTGAAATGAGTAAGTTGCTGAACAATATAACCTTCCCTTGTTACAACCTTCGCTCCGGCCAGAGCCGCTTCTAAGTTAAACGGTTTCATTATTCCTCCCGATATTTTGCTATCGCGTTTCTGGCCACTGTTGCCGTTTCGCCCTGCGATTCACGCAAATCAGCCGTGTATTCCAAGGCGCTAACTAATTCCTCAACAATGTCACTCCTGACGTATGTAAGTACGTCGGGCTTTTCCCCATCTTTGTTATAGATAAATACCCTGTTTTTAGGTTTGTTTATTCTGTTACCTACTAGCTTACTTTGTTTTATTTTCATTGCGTTTCTGCCTTCTGAATGTGTTCAAGTTTTTCGTTGACTTGGGCTTCCATGTTTTCGATGTGCTTCCTGACGTTTTCCAGGGCAGAGAGCATTTCCGTCAGGGCCGAAATCTCCACCACGACTTTTTGCTCTAATCCGTATTCCGTTTGCATAGGTCAATCACTCTCGGTTAAGGCCAGCACTAACGCGGCTGGCTTGCGATTCGTAGACAGCACTTTGTCTTTCAATACCACTTAAAAAATAAGGCTGCCTACTAAATGGGTGCCGCCCCAGTGTTCGAAGCTCCCGTTAATAAAAATGGGTAAGGGCGGCATTGAAAACTTAAGCCATCAGCGCTTTCCAGCTAACAGGAAAAAGCTCTGCCATGTGTTTAGAGATTTCCTCTGCTACATCACGAGTTTCTTTCTGAGCATGTGGGTCTAGCCGCAATTTGCAAACCCTAGCGAAGAAAACCAAACTACCTGTCCATATCCACGTTGTTTCAGAGCATATCGGTATGACTCCTCTGGCTTGCTCAGGACACACGCCTTTCAAGAGCAAGTCATCGTAGAGCGCCAAGCAAGCATCCATAGCCTTGTCTATCTGCTCTTGCATTGCAGAGTCAATCTGCACAATCTCATCAGCCGAGCCTTGCTTTACGTTTACAGCCGCTTTACGCCATGCTGACGGCACATCTAGCACTGACTGATCAGAAACGTATCGGCGGCTTACTTCGTTCACGACCCCGCCAACCTGGTGCTTTGCAAGCTGTCTAGCCACATAAATTGGCATGGTGACTCTGAACTTGATCGCTGTGTGAGCAAACGGCGACCAATGTTTATGTCTTGCTAAATACTCAATCAGAATTTCATCCTTGTCATGCAATTTAGAACCATGCTCCCAATCATTCTCCCATTTCCAAGTAGACTCTTTGTCAAAGGAGACTCGTGCCGCGTTTACTACAGCCAAGTCATCGCCCATGTGATCTAATAATTCAACGTGCATTGCTATCAGCCTCCGTAAGCGCCTGTGAAACCGCGTAACGCATGACAAAATGCCATGCTTTGATTGGTATGCTGCATTGATTTTCTTCCCATAATCGCCGGTATGATGGATATTTGATCCATCCGCTAGGTATTACACATCGCACATAAAAATCATCTTTTGAAACGCAAATCAAATTTTTGCGAATGGTGACATCAACGCCATGAATTTTATTTAATTCGTACAGAACAATAGCTGTGGCTTTATTTGTCATTGCTTATTAGCCCATGAGCAGCCTTAGCAAAAGCGGCTGAAATATCACTAAATAACACATGCAATACATATGTATTGTCTGGCGGTTTTTTGGTTGTTGATTGCGCCACAATATCAACAGCTTTTTTTGCTGGCTGAACCATTGCACCAGAGTTTGCCGACTTAAAATCCCACACCATACGACCATCGTCGCCAGTGCGACTTATCAACTGATTCTTGTGATCGCGCATATAACAAAGCCGTGAACTTATCAACCGACGCGCTGCATTTGGTAGCATGTGGGCGTATGCTTTCTGTTTCACCAGTCGCATATAAATTTCATTTGTGCTGGCCGGTCGCGGCATGTTTTCCAGCGTAGCAGTCAAAAGGTCATATATTGTTGTTTGAGCCATTTTTTTTCCTGTTGGTTAAATAAAGTGCCAAGCCCACACATTCCGTGACTCACACGGCGCTCTGTCTTGGCTCCGGCGATTGTGCAAACTCCACCGGCTGATTCATTCCATGCGGTTGAGACAGTCAAGGCTCCATCTGCCGAGACTTTTGTAACAAACAATCAAGTCTGTTCAATGTGCGCTCAATCTGCCACCAAAGAACTCGGCGGCGAATGGCGCGGAATAAAGGTGCGGGTTTTATGGCCTTGGGTATGACAAGGCCATAAGTGTCCAGAATGTCGCCTTTCATCGGCAGGCGACTCATTGCGTCGCCCACAAAACTAGAATTACCCCAAACGATCCACCTACAATTAGGTGGACGGCGGCTGTAAGTAAAATGTCTTTCATTGTCTTAACCCCTCAGTGTTTTTATGATTGCCAAATCCTTATGGATTCGGTCAACGTCATGCACTCTAGCGTTCATGATATAGCCAGCCATGGCGAAGCCAAAGCATCCTACAAAAATGGATGCGGCGATTGCCGCAATTAGAATTATGATAACCATATCAATCACGGTTATCATAAATGTGGAATGATACAGCCTCAAACGAAGGCTTTTCGCCTTCTGGCGCTCTGTTGGCGTTCTCAAAAACGCCAATCAAAAACGTGCCGCACAACCGCATGGCGGCGGCGGGATGGACTATTACAACCCCGTCAAATGGGCCGTCATCGTGGCCCATGACGTCGGTGACGTTGACGCTAAAAGCGTCACGGTCTCCAATTTGAACCAAAGTAATGTTCTTTTCAGCTGCCAATTGCATTTGGCCTTGGGTGGGAAGGTGGCGGCTGATGAATGCAAATCTCATGTTATTCTCCGGTTAGTGCGCCGTCCTTGGCGCAAATTATTTAATTTATTTCTAATGGCAGGTTTACAGACTGGGAAAAATCCCAGTCAGCGAATTCCCGAGTGCCTTGCCACTCGGCATTAACGATGCCATCCCATAACACCTCTTCGCCACTGGCGAGTCGAATGGTAGCGCAATTGTCGACTACAACTGCGCCCTTTAACAGCGCGAAATCGTTAATTTTTCTCATTTGAGTCAGTCTCCCTGTATTTGCTTCAGCGGTATTGCCTCGGCTTGGTGAGTACAATACAACTACACCAAAGTGTCGTCAACAACTTTCTTGCTAATTTCTCCACCAGGAACGAAAATTCTTTATCGCGCTGATCGTTGTGCGCGAAACCTCAAATTTACGCCCTACTTCGGCGCAGCTTATGCCGTCATCTAACAAACCGCGAATCAAATCCACGTCATGCGCGGTTAACTTGGCGTGATGATGTGTTTCGCCGTATGTCGGCATCAACCGTTGTTCACGCTCAAACGGTAGTTGGCGTTGCGCTTTAATTTGACGTACTTGGATCAACTTGCATTGCTTGCACCAGGATTGTAAATATCTTCCCTGTTTTTGTGTATAAAAGTCTGTAACCGGCTTAACTGTCCGGCATTTGGTGCATTGTTTTGAGTCCATGTTCTGTTCACCACCTTGTTATATTTTCCGTCCCGCTTGTACTTAATTGTTGTTGGCGGAATTCCTTTATTCAAGTTGCCAGCTTGGCGAATCAGGTCATCATCTAAACTCGCGTCAGCCTGTTGTGCGATCGTGACTATTTCTAAGCGTGACTTATGGCCAGCATAGCCATCATGAAGCACAGGAAAAAATTCAGTTATTGGCTGAACGTCCATCCGGTCACTGTAGTAACGCACTGATAGCATGTGCTTACCACTCGCTTTACTAATGTACTTCTGCCAGTGCCAGTCAATGACGGTCATCTCAGTGGCTTCTAGCCCCATAATGTCGGCATCACTTAACCTCAGTTCTTTCTTTTCCTTAATCGGAAAAACCGCATCGCATGACGGGCATTTGCTCGTTGAAATGGCGACAATCTCACCGCATTGTTCGCACGTTTTAGTTGGCGCTTGCCCGTCGCCTTGCTTTGCCTTATTTGGCGGTTCTACGGCGGTTATAGGCCCGTGTTGCTTCACTACACCGGCAAAATCCAGCACTAAACAATGATTCGTGTGTGACTTAGGACGCAAACCACGGCCTGCCATTTGCACATATAAGCCTGGTGACATGGTGGGACGCAGCATCGCTATTAGGTCAATGTCGGGATAGTCAAACCCAGTCGTCAGAACATTAGCGTTAGTTAACGCTTGAATCTTGCCAGCCTTGAAATCTAACAAAATGCGTTCGCGCTCGGCTTTTGGAGTGGCTCCTGTCACGCATTCGGCAATTATCCCTTGCGCCTTAAGTTCGCTGGCGATGTGTTTCGCGTGTTGCACGCCAGCGCAAAATAATAGCCATGCTTTGCGATCACCCGCCAGTGTTTTGATTTCATTCACTACGCGCTGGTTAATTGCGTCAACGTCGACGGCCTGTTGTAACTCGCGCTCGATGTACTCACCGCCGCGTTTATGTACGCCTGTAATGTCCAATAGAATTTGGGTAACTTTTGATCGTAGCGGCATCAAATAACCCTTGTTTATCAACTCTTCAATTGTCACAGGTTCAATCAATTCGTCAAAAATAGCAGGTTTTTCAATAATATAGCCATGTCCCAATCTGTATGGGCTAGCGGTCAATCCTATCACCCTCACATTAGGATTTGTCCGATAGATGTCCGATAGAAATGTCCGATAGCCGCCTTCATCGTTGTGATTGACAAGGTGACATTCATCTATAATCACTAAATCGACATGCCCGACTTGATCCGCGTGCTTTCTGATTGACTGAATCCCTGCAAAAGTAATGGGTTCTCCCAATATCTTCTGCCCCATACCGGCTGAATATATGCCCATAGGCGCATTAGGCCAGTGCTGACGCATCTTTTGCGCGTTCTGTTCTATCAATTCCTTAACATGCGTCAGCATCAAAATGCGGGTTTCAGGCCACGATTGCAGCGCATCTTTACATAAAGCGGCTATAACGTGACTCTTACCGGCTCCTGTTGGTAAAACAAGGCAGGGATTACCTGCATTATGGCTTAACCATGCGTACAGTTGGTTTATGGATCGTTGTTGGTAATCCCTTAACATATACCACCCCATTGTGCGGCCATTGCGTTCGCTATACCTTGATACGTTTCACTACGCTTTTTCCATCTATCTTTTGACGGCGCTAATTTGTTTTGCCCACTCGCTGTTTGATTGGCTCGACGTGTTTTGTTGTCACCATGCAGCATATTAGTTGGTTGTAACGGTGGAAGATTTTTCAACCATAGACAGGTTTTTTTGCTTGCGTCATCCCCAAACCACCAAGGCTGAATGATTTGATCCGGTTTGCGAATACGGCTTGATATAACAGAAACAGGATTTTCTAAAGCAATCTTAGGTATAGGTGCATTTAACAAGGTTTGCACAAAAATCAGTGCATCTTCTGTCAGCTGCGGGTCACGCAATCCTCGTGTAGTCCAGTGCATGCCTGACACGGACAAGTAAGTGCAAGGCGGATGAAATACAGCCAAATCCCACCCGTCATCAAGAAGTGACACAACATCCCCCTGAATGTGATAATTAGAACCATCATCCGGAGTCAATAAATCACAAGACCAAGCGTCGTGTCCAATATCCCTAAACGCTTGCCTCAATTTGCCTGAATACTCACAGCCAACTAACACCTTCATCCAACTACCCTCCCGCTCATTACGTCACGAATTGCCTCGCTAGTATTATCAGGATTAGCGCATGCGCTAGGATTTGCAAGTATTTCACGGCTTGAAAACACAAACGCATCAGGTTCACCGTTACGCACTGGTTTTCCGTCAATTTCAAACGTCAATTCATTCTCGTTGTGATCTATCATTTTCCATGGCACAAGGTCAGGATGCAGTAAATGAGACTCGCAACCTGTGCGCTGAAACTCGACAGGAATATCAGCATCATCATGTTTTGCACATGTCCATGTGCTTTTGTCTGTTGCGGTTGAATGGCAGCACGTCTTGCAATTGACTTCCTTTGTTATGTGGCTTTTATGGCAAAACTCATGCGCCGCGCACATTTTGCAAATATACCAACTAGGATCAACGCTCATTGGTTCCGGCATACGGTCAGATTGCACCAAACGTTTGCCGCGATCTACATACTTTTGTGCTATTTCCTTATCAAGTCTGACTCGTTCTGTATAGATTTCGTCATTATCTTTGCATATCGCATAATACAACGCTCTGTCAATCTTTAAGCCAAGCATATAAAGTTGCATCTGTATGTAATGTTGCGGCTTAGATTTTTCAACGCCATTCTTTTGCAAATCATCAAATGACTTTTTGCTGTGCGTCTTGCACTCTAACACGTGATACTTCAATGGCGCTTCCGGTACGCCAGCGGTAATAATGCCGTCAACGCTTCCTGAGATGTGCCAGCCGAAGTCAACAGATGATTGGCGATCACTGACTTTTACGCCAACGGCACGCAAGTCTTGCAGGATGGTTGATTCCTCTACCTGACCGCGCCTAAACAGTCTCAAAATACGTCCGTCGAATTTTTCAATCACGGCCCACCGGAATGACAGCCACAGATAGCGGTCGCATGGATGTCCCAGTATCGAACAGCCCATGTGCTGGCGCGGCGGTTCTTGCGTATCGGCATGATGCTGGTCAATCAAACCGGCCAGCGTGATTTCTGGTTCAGGTATTTTCATTAGAATAAATCCTCTTGTTTTTCTTTTAACTTCACTGAATCAAGATTCTTGCACGCTATGTCAAAATAGGATTTTTTCAATTCAGCCCCAACAAACTTGCGCCCCATGTTTAATGCAACATAGCCCTCGCTACCAATTCCGGTAAAAGGCGAAAATATCAAATCGCTAGGGTTAGACCACAACTCAATACAACGCTCAATCACGTCCAACTGCAATGGGCAAATATGGCGTTCTTCGTGTTTTTCTTTTGCTAATTTGTAATTCAGCACATTGGTTTGATCTATGTCAAACCACACCGGCGAAGCGTAACGCTGCCAAACAGCAATCGAATACAATCTTTGTCTTTCGGTTTCACTTCTAGCACGCCCCCAATCTTTTGTTTGTGGCGCGTTATAGCTTGATCCAATGTAATCAAAAAACCGTTCTTTGCCTCGCGTCACTGCTTCCCAATCTTCTTCGTCTGCCCATTTCCTCATGACGATTATGTAGTCAGCCATGCCCTGACGCGATGCGCTGGAGTCTTTGCACAACTGCTTGTACAAAAGCCCATGGTTTTTAGTGCGCTGCATTTCAATAACAGGGTCCTTCCAAATGGTCACACGGCTATGATATTGCCAGCCCTTGGATTCATACATTTTTATAATTTCACCTGGAAAGTCTCGCAAACCGGCGGCACCATCGCGGCCCTTGTACATCGGCAAGTCTTTGCAATGTATGGCCGTCAATCGTCCTGGTTTTGTAATCCTGTGCAATTCTTCGGCAAGGTAGCTATAATGCTTCATAAATTGACCGTCATCGGTACTGTTGCCCATATCGTATTCTGAATCTGAATAGATATATAGATTAGAAAACGGCGGCGAATACACGCTAAACCCAATCGAATTGCTGTCAATCATTTTGGCAACATGAACGCAATCGCCATGATGCAAAGTCCAATTGTCTGATTGAACAGTTTCAAAGTATGCAATGTCGTTCATTTGAGTTTCCCTTTTGTGATAATTGGCAATAGCTTCAACCATCGCTTCTTTCATTTCGTTATGCTTTTGTTCTTTTGCTTTTATAATCGCAAGAATTGAACTTTCAGAATCAGCGGCCATGACGTAACTGTTAACTTCTTTAGTTTGCCCAAACCTGTAACATCTACGAATTGCTTGGTAATAGTTTTCGTAAGAGTACGATAAACCAACAAAAGCCATATTCCTACAATGCTGGAAATTCAAACCCATGCCAGCGATTGACGGTTTAGTAATCAATACTCTTGTTTTTCCGTCAATAAACGCCTGTAATGATTGTTCTTTTTTGTCAATCGTATCCGATCCGCGCACGTCAACGGCATCAATAATCAAACCTTTCAACGCATCGGCTTCATAATTTGTATTGCACCACACTAGCCACGATTCATCTGAATTGTTGACCAATTCAGCCACCTTAACGGCGCGTTTATCAACCGTTAAACGTCCTTCTTTGTGTACGCTAGTCGCGTTTATCGTTACGTTCCTGAACAATTCCCCTTCGGCTGGCGGCAAGTCATCTGTGTTAATTCTAATAAATTCTTGATTCAATGGCGGCAAATTGTAGGCGCTTCCGTCATAGCCTAAATCAGCCGGATTGCTAATGCACATTGCCCATGACGCCAGCCATTCCCAAAACTTAGTAGCCGCGTGTGGTTTTAACACATACGCTCCGGCTTCCATCGTGTCGTTTTGAAAAAAACGCATAATCATTTCATTGCTTGGCATGATCCCCAAAAATTCCGCATGATTGCCAAGTTCTAAGTAATCATTGGGCGATGGTGTAGCAGTGCAAGCTAATCGGTACGGCACTGGCTGGCACAACTCAATTAATGCCCGCTTGGTTTTGCCCATGTAGCTTTTCAAGATGCTGGATTCATCAAGCACTATTCCGCCAAAAGTAGAAATGTCAAAGTTATCAAGCATTTCATAATTGGTAATTATTATGTTTTTTTGTATTTGTTGTTGGTTTCGACAGTATTGAATGTCAATGCCAAATTTATGCGCTTCGTTGACTGTTTGTAACGAGATGCACAACGGCGCAACAATTAACACACGTTGCCCAGTATGTCGCACAACCTCATCGGCCCACGACGTTTGCATGATTGTTTTGCCTAGCCCAGTGTCTGCAAAAATAGCAGCGCGGCCCTTTTTGACGGCCCACTCAGTAACATATTTTTGAAAATCAAACAGGTTGTTATTTAACGCAATTGGCGCGTGTCCAATTGTGATTTCATGTTGTCTTTTTTGTTGTATAAAATCATCGTACTGCATGTTCTCACCCTATATAAAAGCCGTCCTTGGCTATGTTGATTATGTTACTTCTTAGCCCAAGGCGGTGCTGATGTGCTGGCGGCTTGTGATGGCGGACTGGTCGGCATCGCAGGACGCGGTATAGCGCTACCTTCTATCGCTTTCCATGCCCGAATGTCGTTCCCTGGCCCGTATTGCTCAGATTGCGTAACCTGAACCTTAATGCTCAGTTTACCGCCGATAAAGTCATCAGTGTCACTGAGTCGTGACAGGCCAATGGCTCTCATAATGTCACCCAGTTGCTGGCGTCCTATTTCTTCGGCCTTCGGATTGGCGTTCCGGATGTTTATGTTGCCAAACACGTAACGGCCCGCATGGGTCGGCCCAAGCACTTCGTACTTGAGCGCAATCATCTTGCCGCCGCTTTTAGTCGGCCTGATTTCAGCCGAATTTATTGAAACCATGTACCAACCCGCCGGAAGAGGATCAAATGATGGTTGGCTCGTTGGTAAACTGTCAAGGTCAAAAGATTCATCAAGTAACATGGTTCTACTCCTTAATTGTAATGGTGAAAGACGGACGCCCTGGTGTTGTTGTAATAGCGTCTAGCAGGGGATCAGTGATGGAATGGTCAGCGGCTTTCCATGCTGACATTGAGAGTTCAGGTTTCCACCTAAACAGTGTGGCGAGATGATCCGCCAAGCCATGCTCTGCGGCTATCTCAAGAAGCCGCTCGTCATCTATTTTGCGGTTCATCCTGCAAACCGCCTTAATAACGATGATTCCTTCCTTGTGCGTTACGGTTCCTTCCTCATCTTCTTGAATCCGCATGGCCTTAGCAAGATCATCTTCTATAGCACGTCTTTTCTGAGTTGCGGCCTTTTCGCTGGCCTTAGCGATAAGCCATTCCTGGCTCAATTTTTCTATACTCATTATTTCCCACCTATCTTGGTTATAATGTCGTTCAAATTTGGCGCTTCCCAAGCTTCTAAACGGCCCGATCTATCCTTAGCCGTCCACATTCCATCGCTGTCACACATGAACGCCCGCTGTGTATTCCCGTCAGCGTCGCGCTCAACACGCAGCGCCAGCACTTCATCAAAGAAATAAGGCAGTTGCTGCCCTAACTTCTGACCAGGCATAGACGGAGCATAAAGCATGCGCCCCATCTCATCTTGGCTTTTCTCAACTTTAGCCGTCATAAGCACATGCTTACCAGGCAGGTCCCTGAAAGCCCTAATCAGGTCCGTCATTTGCTCTTGCATCGCGCCATAAGCTTGGCGCGGGTCCTTCGTGGCCTTCTTTTCGGTATTCAGGCACACCTCGGCAATTTCAGAAATGCTGTCGAGCGCCACCGATTCAAAACTAGTGGCCTCAGATGATGATGTAAGCCATGTGTAGGCTTCCATCAGGTCGCTCATTGAAGTGATTTCAATAAACGGAATGTCGGCCCCAGCCAGTGAGAGCAAGCCGCCCTCGGCAGAGAGAATGACAGGACTCGGCAGAGTGGC
>Ga0129336_10000159_pt1 | contig 35325 bp, 26 predicted proteins | sample CPB6_02_DNA_FD_96878 | JGI IMG/M metagenome (GOLD analysis project Ga0129336, IMG submission 96878) | Freshwater to marine salinity gradient microbial communities from Chesapeake Bay, USA - CPBay_Sum_0.6_0.2_DNA | ecosystem: Environmental > Aquatic > Marine > Coastal | place: USA: Chesapeake...
CCTCAGGCGAATTATGAGTTCGCTGCATTCACCAGATTGCTAAAGGAGCGATGGGAATACTGGGAGTTGAACCCAGACTAAGCCCTTATAAGGAGCCCGCTCTAACCATTAAGCTATACTCCCATAAACCCAGATCCATTATAGAGGATCTGGAACTTTTTGTCAACTAGCTTCTTCGTGTTCTGTATGGATTCTTGTTAGATCATCTTTTTCTTCTGAATAATCATAAATTTTATACTTCATGAGAAGAACATTTCCAGATTTACCTTCTATGAGGAATTGATAACCTTTTTCAACTTGTTCCATAACGGAATCAAAGTCTTTTTGCAGTTCTTCTACCGTGATAATCTTCATGTCTTAAAAAGGATTAGAGTACACAAGAGTTTCTTCATCGACTTGAGTGCGAACTACTTCCAGAACATTCATGAATTGCTCAACAGTTTCACACTCTACAATTTTTTCACCACCTTCACTCGAGTAAAGATAAAATTTACGGGCAAGAGTATCAACAACACAACGTGTCAGATATTCTTCAGTGTTAGAAGGCATTCGGGATTTGTTTTGATTACCTATGTATTATATGGGGATTTTGGGAGAATGTCAACCCTCCTGTGCCAGTTTTGAGAGTGTCACACAAATCTATCCACATGCGCTTCATAATTTTGTTTTACTTCTGTATTTGATAGAGCTTTGGAATAAAATCTAACAGCAGAAATTTTTCCTGGAAAATATTGGCGAATGTATGTGGAAGTGCAAAATCCTATTCTCATTGATGCAGATGAAGACAATACTGATAAGTCGGAAATATTTGAAGAATTTTCCATAATGCCATTTATGTATATTTTATTATCTTTTCCAACTTCTCTAACAAATGCAACATGATACCATGTGTTAATTGAAAGGTTTGATGTATTTTCTAAACTTCCATTTCCCCTAGAACCAGAATTAACTCTAATACCACTTGGTTTATATACTTGTAATCCAATTCCTCTAGTTGAACTAATTCCAATTATACTTGCGCCGCCAGTATCTATGTTTGAAGTTAAGTTAGTATCATCTGTAATTTTAAACCATGCTTCTAAAGAATAAGAAACATCTCCAGAAGAAATTCCTGATCCATCACCGTCAATATAAGATTTATTAAATTCTAAGTACTTATTAGTAGATCCATATTGATTAAACCAAATAGAAGACCCATCTGATCTATCAAAGGTTGGACTATTTGCTGGCGCAGTTGCATATACACCATCATCAGATAAATTTGATAATGATAATACTTGATTTATTCCTGTTGTATTTTCTATAGAAGTTGATATTCCATAAGTTTTATCGGCATCAGAATATATAACAAGTTTATCGATTACAATTGGATCGACAAAAGTAGAAAGATTTGATATAGATTTTTTTAATTTTTTCTTTCTAGAGTCTAACGCTTTTTTTATATCTTTATCGCCCCAGATTTGTATTTCTTCTTGAGTTTTATCCTCTTTTATCACATTAACAACTGATAAATATTTTTCTCTCAATTTTCTTAGGTTTGGAATTCCTTGTACAACCTGAGAAATTGAAGACGCATATCCAGCACAAGTTGGACTTGAAATTAATATTGGTACAGTTCCTGCAAATCCAACTGTATATGGATTTATTATTTTATATACTCCAAGTGAATCACCATCATTATTTTCAATAGTATTTTCAAACCCATTACCAAATCTTGCTGGAGTCAACCTATTTTGAGATTCTTCAAAAACATTATCATCTCTCAATTCTTCCATATTTTCATATCTTTTTATTTTAACCAAATCTTCAAAAATTTCTTCACCTCTACCAACACCAATATTATCAATTTTAAGAACTGGTAACTTTTTTGGTATAATTGCAAATCCAGTTGTAGGATTTATTGCTGGTACATAAGAAGGAGATGTAGAACATCCATATCCAACCGCAGTATTAACTATAGTAATTATTTGTTGTTTTATAGAATTAATCTGCACATTATAATCATACATTTGATTATCATATGGCTTCGCTAATTTTTTATAGTCATCAACATTTCTTTCTTGTTTATCATAATCTATTTGTTGAAGTTCAAGAGGTGTTTTAATTGAATCTACTAATTCTACAGGATTATCTGACCAAGTTCCATCTGGATTTTGAGATACATTTCTAGTTCTAATAGTCTTTGGAGTTTTTCCTATTTCACTAGGTTCAGACCCAAAAGAATTAGCAGCATCTAATTGCTCCGTTAAATTTTGAGTTATTTTGAATGCAAAAAATTCTTGAGTTGACATGTTAAATTTTTATCAATTAATTCTTAGTTTTATATTGTGCATTTAAAAAAATCAAGTACTTAAATTTTGAATTTGTAATTTTAGATCATCAATAATTTGTTGTTGTTCTTTTACTGCTGCAATTAACAGAACAACCAATCTATCATATTTAACTGCATAATAATCATTATTTACGGGCAATTTACCTACAGATTCTGGAGCAACTTCGAGCAATTCTTGGGCTGAAAGACCAAGATGCTTCTCTTCAATAGATCTAAATCCAATAGACTCTGCGACAGTATTTAAATTATATGTAAATGTGCTTAAAGATTTAACTTTATCTAAAGCATTAGTAATTGGTTCAATATTAGTTTTTAGCCTCATGTCAGAAGCTGTTAATTCATCTTCGTGATTTTTAAATTCCATAATTTTGAATCTAATTTTCTATATTCTTATATAGTAAAGATATTGTGTTTTAATTTTTAGTTATAGTCAAATATCCATGTCCTCGGTTATATCCAATTACTGTGATTGCTGATTGAGAGTAACTTCCGCCGCCGCCGCCAGTATTAGTATTACTGTTTTGATTACTTCCACCTCCACCAGAATATCCTCCTCCTCCTCCACCACCACCAGTGTTTCCATGAGTTCCCGCACCACCACCAAAACCACCAAAAGCAGATGTTGCGGTGTTCCCTCCCGTTCCACCTGCTGCAAAAGAAAGACCTAATCCACTATAACCATATGATCCAGCTTGCCCTGCTGCAGTTCCATTTCCATATAATCCACCACCACCTCCACCCCATCCATTAGATGATCCAGTTCCACCATTTCCGTTAGAACCACCAGTTCCAGTAAAATCTGAATAACTAGAACCACCAGTTGTTCCAGATAATCCATCAGAATATGCACCATATATTGCCGAATCAAATGAAGCAAAACTATACGTTGCTCCTCCTCCACCTCCAGCAATTATAACTGGAGTGTTAAAAAATTCTGTCATAAAAGTTCCCCCACCACCGCCACCAGATCCTGTACTAAAAACAACTCCTTTTTGACCAACAAGTATTTTATACAACATTCCTTTAGTTAAAGTCACTACAGACTCAATAATAATTCCTCTAGAATAATTTGCATAATAACCATCTTGACCAGCGGCACCTGCAGCACGAATTGTATAACTACCTGTTGTTGGGGCATACCAATACTGAATTCCAGAACTTACTGAAAAATAAGTTGAGTACCAAGGTTGCGAGGTATAACTTGAAACTGATGCAAATGAAGTTGGACCAAATCTTCCAGTTGCTCCTCCATTTGTGAATGTAAAGGATGTGAAAGAAAATAAATCTCCCACTTGATCCATATATGGAGAATAATATGTATTTGGACCAAGTAAAGTTTGTTGAATTGTAGTCATAATATCAACTTAATCCAGATCCAGATATAACAAATTCATTAGGTGTGACGACACATAGAACAGTACAAAGTCCTCTTCCTGCTAATGTTCTATTTCCAGTTGTTGCTGTTCCAGCAATATACATTGTAGTTGAAGCACCTTGTGTAATTGTTTGTGCTGATGAAGAGTTATTATAAATCGTAATTGCATCTCCAGCACTGAAAACGCCAGAAGGGACAGTTACGCCACCTGTTGTGATATTAACTAAATCGCCAACATCTCCTATTGCAAGAGTGTATGAAGTTGTTTTAGCAAGATTTATTAATTTTCTAAGATTTCCTCCGGAATCAGAAACTATAGTAGAAGTTAAGTTACCTGTTGATGGATTATAAGTTAATTTTGATGATGATACGTTTAATGTTGGTGACCCAGATGCCACCGATGAAAGCATTGGATATCTCGTTGCGTTTGTTGATGTGTCATCAGACACGCTAATAGAACCAAATGGTGCAAATATTGATGTAAATGCCCAATTATCAGTACCATAATAATAGAAAACTTGTGCAATTCTTAAATAAACTCCATTTACAGTTTGTGCTGCTGCAGGTATAGAAGCACTGATTAATTGCCAAGTATTATAGTTTAAAGCACTAGGTGTAATAAGCTCTATTGTAGTATAAGAAGATCCATTAAGACTATATTGAAATAATAAAACATCTGATTGATAGTCTTCTGGTTGATCCCCCCAAGTTCCATTAGCAGCATTCACATAAAATTGAACTGTGCTAATACCATTTAAATATACCTTATTAAAAGTAGAGACATATCTCGTTCCATTTTGGTATTCTGAAAGATAACCATCAAAAATTGCTATCGGAGTTCCTGTGGGAACTGCAGTTGATGTTGCCATAGTTCCATAAACTGAACCAAGTGTTGCCAATCTAGTTCCATTAGAAACATCAAGATTTTCTGGTTCTCTTAAATTTAATAAAACATTATCAAGTGATCCAGTATGATTTTGATCACCTCCAACTTGACCAAATGCTGGCATCAAAGTTGTAAATGCCCAGTTATCAGTGCCGTAATAAAATGAAGTTTGGGTGATTTTTAAATAAACTCCACCAAAAGTTTTTGCCCCAGATGGAACTCTAATAGTTCTTAACGTCCAAACATTACTACTAGCAATATCAATGGGATTTATTATGTCAATATTAGTCCAAAAAGTTCCATCAGTACTATATTGAACAAGTAAATTATCATTTTCATAATATTCTGGTAGATCGCCCCAACCAGTTCCACCTCTATTAACGTAATAATTTAAGAAGTCTACATTTGTTAAATGAACTTTTTCTCTATTTTGAACAAATCTTGTTCCATTTAAATTTAAAGACAAATATCCATCAAAAACTACAATTGGTGTTCCGACTGGAACCGCTGAAATATTTGATATGCCGGAATAATTTCCAACTGATGTTAATCTAGTTCCATTTCCTACCGTAAGAGTGTTTAAATTATAAAAATTAAGTAAGAATAAAGAAAGATTTCCAGAAGAAGATGATGAATCTGATTCTGGTTGACCAAATCCACCAACTAAGGTTGTAAATGCCCAGTTATCAGTGCCGTAATAAAATGAAGTTTGAACAATTCTTAAATAAACTCCAGAAAAATCTTTTACCGCATCTGGAATAGTTATAGTTCTTAAAGTCCAAACATTACTACTAGCAATATCAATTGGATTTACTGTATCAAGAGTAACCCATCCTGTAGATGCGGTTGGGGAAGTTGGGTGATATTGAACAAGTAAATTATCATTTTCGTAATATTCTGGCAAATCTCCCCAACCAGTTCCACCTCTATTAACATAATATAAAATATAGTCTAATGTTGTTAAATAAACTTTTGTTTTGTTTGTAAGTACTCTAGTGCCATTTTGATATTCTGCAAGATATCCATCAAATATTCCAATTAAAGTTCCAGAAGGAACTTTATTTGTTAAAGTAGACATACCTCCATAATATGCTCCCACACTACTCATTCTAACGCCGTCACCTAAATTTAATGTTAAAGTATTGGCAAAATTCATTAAAGAAACTGTAAGATTTCCTGCACTAGATGGATCATTTACATTTGTACTATCTCCAGTAGATGCTATAAGAGAAGTTATTGCCCAATTGTCAGTGTCTTGATAGTATGAAGTCTGAGCAATTCTTAGATATACACCATTATAATATTTTGCACCATCTGGAATTTGAACTGTCCTTAAAGTCCATACATTAACACTAGCAATATCAATAGGTCTTATAGTATCGAAAGTAACATAAGTAGATCCATCTGTACTGTATTGTAAAAATAAAAAGTCACTTTCATAATTTTCCGGTTCGTTTCCACCAGCACCTTTATTAACATAATATGATAGGTATGATATTGTAGTTAAATAAATTCTATTAAAATTAGTAATTACTCTATTTGAAGTTCCGCCAAAAAATGCAATGTTTGTAGTTCCAGGAACTTCTGTTCTAGTTGAAGTTCCCCTTGCTGAACAAGTTGTTAACTGTACACCACTTCCAATAGTAAATAAATTTGGATCTGCAAAATTCATGGCAGCAATCATGATGTTGCCATTTCCAGAAGATGTAGTTGAAGAACCAGCAGATCCTAATTCTGGTATTACTGAAGTAAATGCCCAGTTATCAGTTTCTTGATAATATGCACCTTGTACAATTCTCAAATAAACTCCATTATAATACTTAGCGGCTGCTGGAACTCTTTCTGATATTAAAGTCCAAGTATTTGCTGCCACATCATCAGGGCCAACTGTTTTTATAGCAGTCCATCCGCTAGTTCCTGTGTAACTATATTCAAGAATTAAGTTGTCTAAGTTAAATCCCTCAGGAGAATCTCCCCAAGATCCAGAGGCTTTATTAACATAAAAATATACAAATTCTACAGAAGTTAAATAAACTTTAAATCTATTTTGAACAAATCTAGTTCCAGATGGTGTTGGAGCACTATTTGTTCCAAAAACTCCAATACTTGTAGTTGTGGAAGGAACTTGAGTTAATGAAGTCATATTAAGAATTGAACTAGGAAATGTAAGAAAAGTTCCAGTTCCTAGTGTTAATCCATTTGGTGTTGCAAGATCTATAAGAGAATAAGAAGAATTTCCCCCTCCAGCTCCAGATGCACCTTGAGTTCCTTGTCCCCCTGGTCCTTGAATTCCTTGTCTTCCTTGAAGTCCTTGAGCTCCTTGACCACCAATTCCTCCAGTAAATCCTTGAACTCCCTGGTGTCCTTGAATCCCTTGAGATCCTTGAGTTCCTTGATTTCCTTGAGTTCCTACACCATCTGATCCTTGAGCACCTTGTCTTCCTTGAATACCTTGAGATCCTTGAATACCAGATCCTTGAAGACCTTGGAAACCTTGAGATCCTATAACCCCTTGATTTCCTTGAACACCTTGATTGCTTAAACCTTGAGTTCCTTGTCTTCCTTGAATTCCTTGTGCTCCTTGAGATCCTTGATTGCCAAGAAGACCAGATATCCCTTGCGTTCCCTGAAGACCTTGAGTTGTTCCATCGCGTCCCTGAAGACCTTGAGTTCCCTGAACAAAAGTTCCCTGAACACCTTGAGCACCTTGAAAACCTATTCCCTGAACACCTTGAGCACCTTGATTTCCACTATAACCCTGAAGTCCTTGAGTTCCTTGAAAAGATTGGCCTTGAACACCTTGAGTGCCTTGAGAAGTTCCTGCTCTTCCTTGAATTCCTTGAGTGCCTTGAATTCCTTGACTTCCCTGAATTCCTTGAGTACCTTGAAATCCACTATAACCTTGAGTACCTTGTGCTCCTTGTGATCCTACTCCTTGAGTTCCTTGAAATCCTTGGGATCCATAGTCTCCCTGAAGTCCTTGAGTTCCTTGAAAAGATTGGCCCTGGACACCTTGCCTACCTTGAGTGCCTTGGGAACCTTGGGAACCTTGATTACCTTGAACTCCTTGAAGACCTTGGGTTCCTTGGGTTCCTTGGGTTCCTTGGGTTGCCTGGACACCTTGAGAACCTTGATTACTTAAACCTTGTGTTCCTTGAGTTCCTTGAAAATTACTTATTGTTCCCTGGACACCTTGCCTACCTTGAGTGCCTTGGGAACCTTGAGAACCTTGATTACCTTGAGTTCCCTGTGTTCCTTGAATTCCTTGTCTACCTTGAGTTCCCTGTGTTGCTTGATTACCTTGAACACCTTGATTGCTTAAACCTTGAGTTCCTTGAGTTCCTTGAAAATTACTTATTTGACCTTGAAGACCTTGCAATCCTTGCAGTCCTTGAGATCCTTGTCTTCCTTGCGAACCTTGAGTTCCCTGAAAATTACTTAAAGAACCTTGAAGACCTTGAATACCCTGAGTTAAAAGTGCCCGAGAATGAATCCAATACCTAGATCCAGTTTGAGCACCTACTGAAATTGGTACGTAATGATCATATTCAGTTCCAGCAGGAACTGGTTTTGCGCCAATAGAAGATACTCCAACTAATGGATCTCCAAGATCTGGTTCTGCTTGTTCTAATCCAAGAAACTCATAACGATCTGAAGTAATTCCAGTTTGGTCAAACTTTTTAACTCTGCCTGAATTATATTTCATAATTTATATTATTGCTTTGCAGTTTCTAAAACACTGAGAATAAGGTTTAAAACCCCATTAGTATTAGATTGAATTTTAATAACATCATTAGTTTCCAAAGCCAATCTTCCATCAGAAACTAGATTAACTGAATCATTTGGTGGTACATATACTGAATTTGCAAATATATAATCGTTTGGAGATTCACTTGTTCTTGAATGTATTGCAGTTACAGTATAGGTGCTTTTAGCAGCACCTGATGATACATTTGCCACTTGTGATAAAATTACAATAGATGATACGCCAATGGGGCAAGTATATATTCCAACATTATTTGTTGTAATACCAACTCTAATTGTTCGGAATTTATTAAGTGCAATTGCTGCCATGTTTCTAACTTAATGCAATAATTAGAGGGGTTACTGTATTTAACAGACTTTGACTGAATGATCTTCCAGTAATTGTTCCAGTTAATTGATTAATCACAACGCCATCGCCAATTTGGAAGTTTCCTGCCTGATTTGTGCTCGTATATACAACTTGTCCACCATTACGCTTATCAACTTCATTTGCCTGAATTGTGACACCACCTAAAGCAGGTTTTGCTGTATTAATATTTGTTCCAGATCCAACCCACTCTAATGAAATTGAAGTTGCAATTTGTAAACTCAATCTTGAGAAATAAACTGTTGTCCCAGCACCTACTGTATTATTTAGATTTTGAGTCAGAACCAATGTTGAAGTTCCATTAACTGGTAATGTTGCCGTTGTAATAGTATAATAAAGAGGATACAAAACTGCTTCTGCAGTTGCATTTACTCCAGATCCTCCAGGAAAATCAGTAATTGTAACGCTTGGGGAATTTAAGTATTGACTTCCATTACTGATTACGTCTATTGAAGTTATAACACCATTTTCATCAACGTTGGCAGAAGCTTCTGCACGAATTCCGCTAGGACCTTCTGGGAATCCAATTGTTACGTTTGGTGGATTTGTGGGATTGTAACCATTTCCACCATTTGTAACTTTAATAGCATTGACTTGATAGTACAATTCGCCAAAATAAATTGCCTGACCGTCATAAGGTCTTTGTGTCCCCAATCCAGAAATTGTAACAGTATCAGTTTCAATTTCTGCAGTTCCTACGGTTTCTCCAGTGTAACGATAAATTGATTTTGAAGTATAATCACCAACTCCATCGGAAACAAGACCATAATTACCAAACGAACAGTTTGAGTTTGTAATATCACACTGACCACCAGATTTTGTAAAGATTCCAATATCGTCGCAAATTGTAAAGATAGAAACCAATTGTGTATATGCACCATTTGTGATAGAAACACCAATACCATTTTGATTATATTGAGTATAAGAATCAACACTCATGGTTCCAGTTACACCAATATCTTCTTTATCACCAGGCTCTGCCGCAAATCCATCCACTTTCATTCCGATACTATCACCAATAAAGTTAGTGCAGTTTCTTACATAAGGACCTTGAGTAATTGGACCAACTCCTTTGGAGTATGGTGGGATTACAATTCCACCAACAACATAAGTATGACCTATTCCAGTTTTACCAACATTTACTGTAAATGTATTTCTTTCATTAGTTGTAGAAAGAACCTCAAATGCATATCCATTATTTCCAGATGGGAATAATGTAGTTGTAGCTGCTCCACTAGAACATGCAAATTCAAGATCCCGTAATGTTACGATATCACCAGTTCTTACTGAAATGCCAGGAGCAGTAATTGTAACAATACCAGTATTATTGTCATATTTTGCTTCAGTAACTTCTAATGAACGATTAACTACATAACCACCAGAAACATAACTATGGGGAATAGTTGAAATTCCAGTATAAACATCAAAAGAGTCGTCTGAATTAATTTTAGTTACATAAAATTCATATCCATAATATCCAGATGGGAATAATTGAGTTGAAACAGGTCCTCCAGAGGAGCATGAGAACTTAAGGTTTCTAACCTCAATTAAATCTCCAACCTTGACTAACAATCCTGGTGCTTTGATAGTAGTTTTTCCTGAAGTTTCTTCATAAAGAGCACTCGTAACACCGACAATAGAATCAAACCCTTTTCCTCTATTTCCTGGATATGTGGTATTAAATCCAACATATGAGAATGCAGTTGATCCTATTCCTATAATTGAAGTAACAATTCCAACACAAACTTTCATCGCTGAAGTTACGTCAGCACATGAATTAATTACATTATTAAATCCAGTTGCAGGATCAACTTGCATCGCAAGGTCTTTAATTTGAGTGAATTCATTCTGGAAATTGGTATATTTTTGAACTGTTCCACCAGAAACATAGGTGTGTGGAAGAACAGTTTTTCCACCAACAAACTCAAATGTATTTGGTCCAACTACCGATTTAACTGGGAAAATATAATTAAAAGTTCCATCTGGGAAAGTTGTGGTTGTATAGTTAGAAGTTAAAGTACCTCCATACATGTAACGATGATCTAATGTAGAAGTTCCTACATTTACCTTAACTTTATTTGAAACATAAAGTGCTGGGTAAGATCCTAGATTACCTGCAGATATAACTGTGGTTAGTATTGAAATTAAATTATCAATATTTGTTTTAACATCGGCGCAAGAATTTTCACTAGTATTAGATCCTGTAGCAGGATCTGCACTTATTGTTAAATCCTTAACATTTAGTTGATTTGTAATTGCTTTCTTAGCATAATCACGAACCGCATTAAATGCAGTTACACTTTGCGTTTCTTCACCAACTAAACCATTAGAAATTGGTGCTCCATTCTTATTAAAATATGCTCTAGTTGCTTCACGAATGTGCTTATTAGTTCCATACTTAACATCCTTAACCAAAGCATCAACAATATATCCAATATCTCTACGACACTTATTTTCACCAGAAACAAATATTCCTGGATTGTTTCTAATTGTATTAAGAGAAGTTAGTGAACCAGCAGAAACAACAGTTGTAATTAGAGAAGTTAAAGTGTCTAATGCACTTTGGACATTTGCACAAGATGATGATGAAGTATTAGATCCAGTTACAGGATCTGCAGTTAGTGTTAGATCTTTTGTGGTAAGTTGATTTGTAATTGCCTGCTTCATCAGGTTTCTTGCCTGATTAAAAGCATAAACAGATTCTGTTTCTTCACCAACTAAACCATTAGAAATTGGTGCTCCATTATTGAAATATTGTCTTACAAATGCAATAGAATAAGAATTTCCACCAGTAAATATGTCTGTAGAAACCGCATCAATAAAATATCCAAGATCTCTCTTACATTTGGTTTGCGTTCCGGAAATTCCAGGATATTGTGCAACTGTTGCCGACCAAGCACTGTTGACAATTTCTGTTCTGTTTTGTTGAATTAATCTGTAAGAATCTTTAAATCTTGAGAATCTTGTGGTTTGAACGTCATTTGGATAGTAGAAATCTGGATGTGAAATTGCAATTGCAGCAAGAGACTTATCAATAATTTCCGTTCTATTCTTTTGAATTAAGTTAGCAGCATCTATGTAACGGTTATCTGCAGTTGCAATTATGGTAAATTCATATCCAAGATTTCCTGATGGATAGTATGCAGTAGAAGGACCACCACCACTATCACATTCCCAAACAAGATTTTCTAACTTAATTTTTTTACCAGGTTCAATATATAAATGTGCTCCAGCAGTTGTTCCTAAACCAACCGCAGTTACTGTGGCAATACCAGTTGTACGATCATAAGATGCTGTTGAGATACCGAAAATAGGAGTATAGAGTTTTGATACTTCTCCACCATATTGGTAAATGTGATCTAAAGTGGATTTTCCTACATTAACAACAAATGTTTTTGTATCAAGTATATCTTGAACTGTAAATTCATATCCATAATTACCTGATGGATAAATTGCAGTTGATGGACCACCACCACTATTACATTCAAATACGAGATTCTGAAGTTTTACTCTATCTCCAGATGTAATTTTTAATGCTGTTGAAGTTTCTATAGTTGAAATTCCAGTTAATCTATCGTAAGAAGCAGTTACAACACCAACAGGGAATCCAGAAGATCCTGGAGTGCATGAATAAGTTAATCCTTGAACTTTTACTGGATCTTTTGTACTTAATCCATGATTAATTGCTGTTACTGTAGTAATACCAGTATTGGCATCATAAACAGCATTCACAACTGTTGTTCCTAATCCTACTGGATATCCACCCCAAGAACAATTATTGATAACTGCTCTTGCAACATTGAATGAATAATCTAGAGTTGCTATAGTTTGCTTAACTTCTTCTGGATTTTTTAGAATTCCCGATTTTAAACTCCAATCATTATTATAATATGCTTTACCAGCATCAATAGATCTAGAGTTTCCACCTCTAGTAATATCATGTATAATGCACTTCCAAATATCCGATACATCATCTGCACAATCATTACTTTCTAAATTAACACCATATCTAACAGCAGGTGCATTTGATGTTGTTCCTGCACCAATCATATTAGTTACAATACCAACTAATTGTTTGATTGTTGTACCTACACCTACACATCCACCATTTACTTGAATAACGGAAAGATCCTTAACTTGAGAAACGCTATTTCCAATACCTTGATATGATATTGGTGGTGTTGTGTTATTAATCACATGAGTTGCAATTCCAGCAGCATAATCAAGTGCTGCGATTGTCGCTTCCGAAACACCAACACCTGTAATATGAATTAAACCACCAGAACTATTAAAATATGAATATCCAGCACCAATTGATTTACGATTACTATTTGCTTTTAAATCATAAGAAATTGCTTGCATAATACTAACAACATCTTCTTTACAATTAGTGTAACTACTAATTCCAAGAGTAAAATTATATCCAGATGGTGATGTTAAGAAACCAACTGCTTCTGCTGAAATATAATTTAAGTTCTTATCAATTAATCTTGCGGCATCTTGTTCCCTATGACTTCCAGCAAATCCACTAAATCCACTGGTTAAGAACCCAACAGACTCTTTTGCAATATATCTTAAGTTAAATCGAATCATTCTTGCAGCATCAAAGAATCTATCAGTAGCAACACCAAGTAAGGGTTGAAGAGCAACAACAGCAGCTCCATTTTTCATTGCTGGACCAATAAAACTTGCATCTGTAATATGACATCCATTATTTACATGGAACATATCTTGATTTAAGTTTTTCGGTGTAATTACACAGTTTCTAAGTTCTGTTCCTTCAACAGAAACCGTTTTGGCAAGAATAATCGGGTTGTCTTCAATATAAGTTCCTGGGAATACTTTAATAGTGTCTCCAAATACTGCAACAGATGCGGCCGATTTAATTGTTTTCTTTGGATAATTTTCTGCAAGGCCAGTATTATCATCATTACCGTTCATAGAAACATAAATCGTCCTTCCAACTGGTTTGTAAGATTGAATTTTAACCTTTCCTTTTCCAGGAATTTGTGATTCAAAAATGTCAATTCCAATTCCAGGAACAATTTGAGTTACAATTCCTACTAATGTTTCTCCATTACCATAATAATTTGTAGCAGTTGCAGTTCCAACAACCGTCAAAGTATTAGTAATTGCACTTGTTCCAATACCAATACTTCCGGATGAAGGGTTGAATACTAATTTTTCAGAAGAAACAAATACTGTTGAAATGGATCCTGATTTTTCTGTTGAAAAACCTATGTAAGAAACAAAATTGTCTTCAGTATCTTTTAATTCTATAGAAACTGAAGAACCCTGAATCCCTTGCATTCCTTGAACACCTTGGGATGCTTGAACACCTTGGGTTCCTTGTGTCCCCTGAGATCCTTGAAGACCTCTAGTTCCTTGTGTTCCCTGAGTGCCTTGTGTTCCCTGGACGCCAGTTCCTTGCAATCCTTGGAATCCTTGTGTTCCTTGGATACCCTGATTACCTTGAACACCTTGAGTTCCTGTTCCCTGAAGACCCTGAAGACCTTGGAATCCTTGTGTTCCTTGAATACCCTGTTTTCCTTGAGAACCTTGAGTTCCTTGTGTTGCTTGAACACCTTGATTACCTTGAGTTCCTTGGAAATTACTTATAGGGCCTTGAATACCCTGTCTTCCTTGAGCACCTTGAGTTCCTTGAGCACCTTGAGTTCCTTGAGTACCTTGTGTTGCTTGTGTTCCTTGTGTTGCTTGAACACCTTGAACACCTTGATCACCTTGAAGACCTTGTGTTCCTTGGAAGTTACTTATTTGCCCCTGGAGACCTTGGAGACCTTGGAGACCTTGGAATCCTTGTGTTCCTTGAGTTCCTTGAGTTCCTTGATTACCTTGAGTTCCTTGGAAATTACTTAGAGATCCTTGAAGTCCTTGATTACCTTGTGTTGCCTGAACACCTTGAGTTCCCTGAAGACCTTGATTACCTTGGAATCCTTGTGTTCCTTGAATACCCTGTCTTCCTTGAGAACCTTGTGTACCTTGAGTACCTTGAGTTCCTTGAGTTCCTTGAGTACCTTGTGTGCCTTGAGTTCCTTGTGTTGCTTGAACACCTTGATTTCCTTGAGTACCTTGGAAATTACTTATAGGACCTTGAACACCTTGAATACCTTGAACACCTTGAGTACCTTGGAAATTACTTAGAGATCCTTGAAGTCCTTGATGACCCTGATTACCTTGAGCACCTTGGACTCCCTGATTACCTTGAGTCCCTTGGAAATTACTTATAGGACCTTGAACACCTTGAGTACCCTGAACACCTTGAGTACCTTGAGTTCCTTGAACACCTTGATTACCTTGAGTCCCTTGGAAATTACTTATAGGACCTTGAACACCTTGAGTACCCTGAACACCTTGATTTCCTTGAATTCCTTGATTGCCTTGTGTTCCTTGGGTTCCTTGGAAATTACTTATTGTTCCTTGAACACCTTGATCACCCTGAACACCTTGGAAACCTTGTGATCCCTGGTGTCCAACACCTTGAACACCTTGAGATCCTTGCGTTCCTTGGAATCCTTGTGTTCCTTGAACACCTTGATTACTTAAACCCTGAACACCTTGTGTTCCTTGGGATCCTTGGAATCCCTGTGTTCCCTGAATGCCTTGATTTCCTTGAGTTCCCTGAACACCCTGAACACCTTGATCACCTTGAAGACCTTGAACACCCTGGTTACTTAAACCTTGGACACCTTGAGTTCCTTGAGTTCCTTGATTTCCTTGTACTCCAGTTCCCTGCAATCCCTGCAATCCTTGGAATCCTTGTGTTCCTTGAATACCCTGTCTTCCTTGCGAACCTTGTGTACCTTGAGTTCCTTGAGTTCCTTGAGTTCCTTGTGTTCCTTGAATACCTTGTGTTCCTTGAATACCTTGAACACCCTGATTACCAGTTCTAGAAAATGTAAAACCAATTATTTCATTATTTGTTGGTGCTAGTCCACTAACCAACTCAACTGAAACAGTAGCAAAATTAATACCTGAACTAACTGATAAAACTCTTAAAATTATTGTTCTTTGAACTAATGAAATAGCAGTAGAAGTTTGAAGTATGAGATACCCCTTAAAAGTATCAGAAGAATCATCCCAAGTATCGTACCAATCAGAATTGTCATTTCCAAAAATATCTTCATTATCTATCCATAAAGTGGATAATCCTTCACTTAATGGATTCGCATTAAATCTAAATTTTCCGGTATTTAAAGTAGTTGAAGTAGGAGTGGATGTTAAAGAATCGTATTGATAAGATACTCCTCCACGACTACCAGTTAGACCTTGAATACCTTGATTACCTTGGACTCCCTGATTACCTTGGGTTCCTTGGACTCCCTGTCTACCCTGCGTTCCTTGAGTTCCTTGTGTTGCTTGAACACCTTGATTACCTTGAGTTCCTTGGAATCCTTGTGTTCCTTGCCTACCTTGAGTACCTTGTGTTGCTTGAACACCTTGATTACCTTGAGTTCCTTGGAATCCTTGTGTTCCTTGTCTACCCTGTGCCCCTTGAGAACCTTGGAATCCCTGAGATCCTCTAACTCCTTGGAAATTACTTATAGGACCTTGAGTACCTTGGACTCCCTGATTACCTTGTGTACCTTGAGTTCCTTGAGTACCTTGAGTTCCTTGAGTTCCTTGAGTTCCTTGAGTTCCTTGAGTTCCTTGAACACCCTGATTACCTTGAGTTCCTTGGAAATTACTTAGAGATCCCTGAAGACCTTGAAACCCTTGAGTACCTTGTCTTCCTTGAGATCCTTGTGATCCTTGTGATCCTTGTGATCCTTGAGCACCTTGATTACTTAATCCCTGAACACCTTGGGATCCTTGGGATCCTTGGGATCCTTGAGTTCCTTGGAAATTGCTTAGAGATCCCTGAAGACCTTGAGAGCCTTGAGAACCTTGAGTTCCCTGCGATCCTTGTGATCCTTGAATACCTTGTCTTCCTTGTGAACCTTGAACACCTTGATTACTTAATCCTTGAACACCTTGAGTTCCTTGAGTTCCTTGATTACCTTGAGTTCCTTGGAAATTACTTAGAGATCCTTGAAGTCCTTGATTACCTTGTGTTGCCTGGACACCTTGGGTTCCTTGAATACCTTGCCTTCCTTGTGAACCTTGAACACCTTGATTGCCTTGAACACCTTGTCTTCCTTGTATTCCTTGAGTTCCTTGAATAGACTCTCCTTGAAGTCCTTGTGTACCTTGAAAATTACTTATTGGGCCTTGAACACCCTGCAAACCCTGAGCACCTTGAAATCCTGGTATTCCCTGAACACCCTGTCTTCCTTGGATACCTTGTCTTCCTTGAGTTCCTTGGAAATTACTTATAGGACCTTGTGTACCTTGAAAATTACTTAATGTTCCTTGAATACCTTGATTACTTAATCCCTGAGAACCTTGAGATCCTTGAGAACCTTGATTTCCCTGCGTTCCTTGCGTTCCTTGCGTTCCTTGAAATCCTACAGTACCTTGAGCACCTTGACCAACATAAAGTCCCGATAGACCTTGATTTCCTTGAGTTCCTTGGAAATTACTTATAGATCCTTGAATGCCTTGTCTACCTTGAGTTCCTTGAGATCCTTGAGATCCTTGAGATCCTTGAAGTCCTTGAATGCCTATAGAACCTTGTGTACCCTGATTTCCTTGAATTCCTATAGATCCTTGAGTTCCTTGAAATCCAATTTGCCCCTGAAGTCCTTGATTTCCCTGAGTTCCTTGGAAATTACTTATAGGACCTTGAGTTCCTTGGAAATTACTTATTTGTCCTTGGAGACCCTGAGTTCCTTGAGTAGAACCTATATAGGGCAATCCTGCCCAAGGAGTAGTGCCATTGCCAATTTTTAATCTACTAGTATCAACTTCAAGACCAACTTCACCTTCTAATAAAACTGGATTTTCGGCATTCCACTCAGATTGATTAGCATATTTTAATATAATATGCCCACCACTAAGTATACCATTTGAGATAGAAATTCCCGAACCTACCCCACCACCACCTAATTGGCCAGTAACTATTAAATTTTCAACCTCAAGATCTGTTATATCTTCAGGTGGTCTATCTGCGTAGTAAATTTTAATTTTTGTCATTTTTTATGACCTGTTGTCGTAGTCCCAACCAGCAATTGAATATTCCGAATTGTCACCTGGATAATCTTTAGGAGTGTTTCCTTCATATTCAACAATTAATTTTTCACCTAAACGATCAGCCCAGATTTGATAAAAACAATCTATAGATGTCCCATTTCCAGATTTAACAACTATTTGTTTACCCCATTGTATTTTTTCAACAAATAAATCTTGACTATGCCCAATTTGTGTTAAATTTACACTAATAGTTTCTAAATCAACAAGACCATCCCAATAATCTGGAAGTTCAATAATATTACTATTTACCAATCTTCCGCGAACATAAACTGCAGATTCTGGTCCTTCTACACAAATATGTCGTAAACGATGATTAGGTTTATTTGGGTGAGGAATATCAAATCCTTTTTTGGAATTCACTACTGTTTGTAGGTTTCCTAGACCATCAACCATAACGACTCCTTTCAATCTAGTAACTGCACTATCAACAATTGTTACTGGAGAAACAATTTTATTGGCAGTTCCTGCGGTAAAAGTATTTTTACCTCCACTATTAATTGAAAGAGTTGCACCTTTAAAAGAAGTTACTGGTGAAGTGCAAAAAAATCCACTTCCTTTAATTTTACAATAACCATTAACAACTAATCCTCCAGTTTGAGTATGTAATCCTTTAAAGTTAGTAAATCCTTTACTTTCTATGGTAACAGGATTTGTTATATTAGGACCAACTGTTAATGCTGCTCCATCTATTCCAGATGCTGATCCAATGTAACATTCGTATATATTTGCTACTCCGCTTTTAAAAAAATTCGTTGGAATGTTTACGGCAGCACCGAATGTTCCACTCAAACATTCCAACATACCAAAAGCGTTACTATCTGCGTAATGTGTCATAATGGAGCTCCAGTTTTACCACAAGATTTTGTTAATCCTTCAATTAAATTTCCCCAATTTCCTGCAAGAAGATTCTTTATAGTAGATAATGCACTAACAGGACCAAAATATTTTATATCACCAGACATATTAATAAAATTTCCACTGATTACATTTACACCAGAAGTTCCGTTAATACATATTCTTGACCCAGCAAGTCTAACTTCTTCGGATGATGCAAAAATAATATGCCCGTTTGATCCTACTAAAAAATTTCCTTCACCTTTTTCACCCATAGATTCAATGTGTATATTTTTTGCTTTTAATGATATAGTTCCTCTCTCTGCAGATATAATAATATCCCCATTCTTTGCTACAATTGATCTTGCAATTGCTTCTTTTTCATCGGGAGGTATACTGTGCCCACTAACCTCATGATATGTTCCCTGAATATGTTCTACTTTATTTCCATTACTACCATAAACGACATGGTTATTTGCCGAAGTTATGATTGTAAGATCTCTTCCATCATCAGTAGATTCTGGGCCAATTGGTCCAGCATGAATAAAACAATATGGATTGTTTGATATTGTAATGTCTGGTGCTCTATCTGCCATTATCTAAGTACACAATCTATAACTTTAATTAATTTATCTGAAGTTATGGCATCAATTTGTCCTTGACCAACTAATTCATCAACTGGTGTAAATTTAAGAACAGATCTAAATTTTGCCCCAACTCCTGTTCTACTATTTATCCTAATCACAGGAAGAACTAAAAATCCAACTCCTGGATTTACAATTTCAATTCCAACAATTTGACCTGTAGGTGTTAATTGTAAATTAAATTCTGCACCATTATTACCACCTTCTATTTCAACAGTATCATTTGGACTATAACCACTGCCAGTATTCAAAATCTTAATATCTTTAATTTGAGATACTGTGTTTTTATATGGAATAGGTAAGTTAACTGTTGTTGAAATTGGAGGTGTAGTTCCCCCACCAGGAATACGTGTTCCGGGATCAGAAGGATCAGAAGAAGGTGTACCATTTACTGAAGTATTATATTTGCCACCATTGATAAATCCAGGTGTGTTGTTGTTAGCATTAAAATTTCCTTGACCATTTTTAGTTACACCACCCGAAGATCCAGATCCTACTAAAGTATTGGAATTTATTAAATTATTGGGTAAAGATGTGTTTCCAGTTCCAACATTACCTATCGTTGTTCTTCCTGTACCAATCGGAGGAACAAAAAGTTGACTTGTAGATCCTATTCCAGCGATACTTGACAATGGAGGTAAAACTTCTATAGTTACACTACTAGTAACAGTATTATTTCCTATAGGTGCATTTTTATTAGTTGCAGTTAAAGTATAAGTGAAAAATGTACTAACACCGGAAAGATTTAAATTTTGAGGAACAACTAAAGATGCAGATCCATCTTCGGGGACATTATTATATCCAACAATATTCAACCCAACTTGATTAGCATCGGTAGTTTCCCATTCAAATTTATACACCTCTCCCTGATATAATTTTGTTGGTTTGACTGTAAATTTATCAATGGAAGGTTTATTGGAATTTGTTTGAGTAGGAGAGGTTGTTGCACTATTATTTAAATCTACTATTTCAACTTCCAAGTCTTGATATATCTCTATTGGAGCAGAATTTGCAATATTTTTTGTAGCTTTAAGTGTATATTTTTTCTTAGTTTTTTTACTTCCTGCAGGAAATAAAATATTTGAAGAATTAATGGATAAATTTGCTTTAGAAGAAATTGGAAGTTTATTGTATCCAGGTTCTTTTAAAATTGTAACATAATCGGCATTTTCAACTTCCCATGATAATGTCAATACATTGTTTATCTGAACTGGACTTGGAGATCCAGTAAAACTTTTTATAATTGGCGGTATAATACCAGAAGTTATATTATCAGTATATCCAATTCCAGGATTTATAATTATTATGTCTTTAACTTTTAAGTTTCCATTTTCATCTTCTTCCATTTCTGCATAAGCATGAGCATTTTTCCCACAATTTCCAGGATCAGCAATAGTAACAAAAGGAGTTGACTTATAACCTTTTCCATTGGATAAAAGATTTGCGCCTATAACTTGTCCTATCTCATTAACAACTGCATTTGCAACTGCTCCAGATCCACCACCACCAAAAATGGATACTTGAGGCAAACCACACTGGAAAGTTCCGCTATAACATCCCCCAGGAGAAACATATGAACCATCAGAGGGTCCAAAGAAATCATTCATCCATCCCGTAATTGTTTTATCTACAGATCCAGATAAATCAAAGTTTGCAAAATTATCAAATCCAGGACTTTTTAAACCGCCATCAAGAGATGCTGTAAATTCTTTTATTTCTGGACAATTTGGTCTGTCGCATAAAAATCCCTCAAATCCTAAAATAAAATCTATAGCTTCAAAAACAGAACCTGCAACTTTAGTAATTCCACCGAGAATATCATTTATTTGAGCAAATATTGGTTCTAATGCTTTATCTAAATCATTGGCTAATTTATTTAATAAAGCATTTAAAAAGTTTTCTGCTGCACATAAAGGAGTATTAATAACTTGCCCAACTAATGAGTATAAAAATTCGGCAACCATTTTGGCAAGACCGGCAATAATGTCTTCAAATTTGCAAAAAATTTGATCAATAACTTCTTTTAACAAACCACTTTTAATTTGCTTCATAAGTGGTGGTAAAACAGAATTCAGTAAATCTTCTATACCTCTTCTTATTTTATTTAAAATCCATTCGCGTATTCTTTGAATAAACGTTCTTAATCCTGCAGATATTGCTGATATAGTTTCTTTTATTTCTCCTTGTAAATTTTGAATAAAATTTAACGCTCCATTTACGTACTTATCATAATACTTTTGTACGCTTTTCAGAACAGCAAAAAACTTTTTAAGAGCTCTCCATATACCTCCCATCTTATCATCACCACAAGGATCTGCTTTTCCTATTGGAACAGCGCACATTTCCTCAAAAGTTTTTCCAGCAACAGTTCTAGCAACATAAATTCTATTATTTGCTAAAGTTTCTTGGGGTATTTTTGCACCACTACCATCTATTTTAATATCTTTCCAAGATTGACCTAAATCATCATTACAGGCGTCAGATACATTAGTTGTTGCCATATTTTTTTACTTTTCCTTTATTCCAAACTCTTTTTTTGTTGGTAATGTCGGTTTTGAGGATGAGGATCCTTTAGATAAAACATGATAAACTTGCGGTGTTACTGTTTTGTACCAGTTCAGTGTCCTTTTAAATTCAGAGCTTTTTTTAGATTCAACTTCTTTTCCAGTTATTTCATATGAAGGATCATTTCTGCCAAGGACTCCTAAAATCATGGGTCTTTTTGGAGGGTTTTCATCATCCAAAAATATGCCAAATACCCACTCTCCACCAGTGATTGCAACTGTTGTTTTATTTAGAGAACCGTGCGTTGATGGTCTTGCAATAATTGCCCATCTCAAATCATCATCAGCGCATAAACTTCCTTCTGCCGGATCATACCCAGTAATGCGAACTTTAACCCTATCTCCCCATCCGTTTGCATCTTCTTTATTAACAGTTTGCCCAAGTGCAACTTGTCCTAAAAACCAACGAGGAGGATTTTTTCCAAAAAAACCTGGATTAAACATTTAATTGAATATGCCTAATTATGTCTTAATGTATATAGTTGAGGATATACATTTAACCATATGTATCCTTAACTAAAGTAAGTGAAGTGTATGAATTTTTTGGATCAAAATCATGACACAAATGCATAATTAAATATTTTCCACTTTGAAAACGATCTATTGCACCAACAGATTTATTATCAGGAGTTACTTTATTAAATTCACATTCTATAACATCTCCAGCCTGTAATTCTGCATTACAAGGTATAATCATATTAACAACTTGTGCAGTTAATGTATTATATCTCATTCTAGATTGTGCTAAATGCAATCTAGGATCATTATTCAAATTTGTCGAGATACCAACTTCCATATTTCCAGTATCAAATATGTAATTGTAAATTCTACTAAAAGAATCTTTGGCATCAAATTCAGAAGAATAATCTACATTTAAACCTAAAGGTACAATTCCACTACTAGTCAATGAAAGATATATTTCTTTATACTCAAATGTAAATGGATCAAAAAATATATTTTTAGTTTTATATACTCCATTTTTCAATGCAGTTAAAAGATTTTGATTTTTATCTATAGAGTATGAAATAATTCTAAAATCATTATCTTCATCAATACTAGATGTGGAAATTTCTTTATACACATATTTTCTAGGATATGGTTGTGCGGAAAATAAACTATCAATTGATCTAAAATTAAATCCAGTCCTAGTTTCCCAAAACAAAAATCCAGCAGAGCCTTCTACAGGAACTGCTTGGGGGCACAAAGATTTTATTAACGTAAATGGTGAAACTCCAGATCCTGGAAATGCACAAGAATTTTTTGTTTGTTCTATAGTTAATTTATTTAAAGGTATTTTTAATTCTTTTTCAAGGATTTCTTTTACGGAATTTGAAAGATTGTTATAATATTTTTTATAAACAGTTGTTGTTTCATTTGTGACAGCAAACTCTGATGTTAAAACTAACATCGTTGCATTTCTAAAACTTTCTTGTTTTCCTGCAGGTGGTGCAGCAATTATTGATAATGGATAAGATTTAAAATTTAATTCCCCAAGTTTTGGTTTTATTATAAACTCAAATTTTTCTTTGCCACTTGAAGTTATTGGTAAAGAATTTACAAGAGTTCCTCTTCTTTCTGTAGGATCAATTGCTTTGTCCGATTTTACAGAGTAACCCAAATCCGTGTATACTACATTAGCACTAATAAACGGAGATAATATACTTTCATAATAAGAAAACTTAACAACATCTAGTTTACTATCAGGATTTATAAAATCTACTCTAGTTCCCTCTCGTTGAACAACTAAATGTTGATAATTTGATGGACCTCTTGCTATATTTTTTACCATATTAACTCTCTAATATGTCTAGTGCTTGTGAAAGAAGTTTATTTGATCTAGGGGTAGACGAAGAAGTATTAGATCCTTGTTTGACTGCATAAGCAACAACTTCAGTATTATTAACAATGTATGGTTGTATACTGTTTATGTATACCACATCACGAGATTTGGAAGATTTTATTGAAGCAACATCAAAATTTTTAGCGGTTGTAGGAAAAAACGCTTGTGGTTGTGGTTTTATTTGTTGCTGAATTTGCATCAATTCAAGAGATTTATTATAGTCATCTATTAACCATTTGTTTTTCGCGTCAATTTTAATAATATCAGGAACTAATCCAGCATTTGTTTTCTTTACAAAAACAATTCCCATTCCAGGAAGATCTTGAACCATATACCTATTTCCATCTCTAGCAGCAAATTCAAAACCACCTTTAGGTACAGATCCTATTATAGGTTTTGATGTTTTATTGTCAATTTTATTGGATGTAGATACTTGAGTTTTTTGTACTTGATTTTTTCTGAGATCAAATACTGAATTCACATATCTAGCAGGATTGACATAAGCACCATTTACTATTCGTTCTAAATGTAAATGTGTATTATCATAATTTCCAGATCCTACAGTATTGGGAGGCCAATATTTAACTTTTGCAATAACTTGTCCTTGGTTAATATAACTTCCTTTTCTTAATCCAGGAGCAACAATAACATGTCCGTATACTACTTTTGTTTTATCTGCATGTTGAACATAAATTGCATCACCCCAATCACCAAATTTTGGTTCTATATGAACGATTGTTCCAGATTCAAATGCAGTAACTGGTGAATTTGCATCAACACCAATATCAATTCCCCTGTGATTTGGTCTATCAGTTGTTCTAAACCCACTAGTGAATTGTGGATTTCCTTGAGGAAGAACATATTTAAAAGATCCTGAAGTTGGTTTTACATCCAAAGATTTATATTTTTTAAGAGCAGATTGATATCTTTTTAAAAATCCTCTAGTGTGAACATTTTCTTGAGATCCTCCAGGAAGAGATGGCCACTGCCCAGTTAATCCTTGGGCAACTATCATTGGATCTTTTTGTAAATCTTTCACTATCCCATTTTGTCCTTTACCATAAGCAGCAACCGCTAATTTCCAAGCAGCTATATCTTGATTTTCTGGCGTAAATGCTTTTGCTGGTTTATACCGATCCCAAGTAGTAGATAGAAATTGATATCTACCAGCAGCATCACTTGTTCTTCCATCAGGAGTTGGTTCTGAAATTCTAGGGTGGTCTTTATATCCATTACTAAAAGTTTTACTTGGATACCGAGAATTGTACCCAGGAGCTTCAGCACCAGCAATAGCATCTAAAAGTGCTTTACCTTCTGGTGGGATATCAGCAGCAGATCCAGTAAATTGACCACCAAATCCTTCTGGACCATCCCCTCCTCCTCCACCTCCTCCACCACCTTCTTCATCTTTTACTTTAGTTTTTAAAATTTTAAGTTCGTTAAACTTTTTTAAAACCTCTTTAAATTTATTATTATTTTCATCACTCAATTTTGTATTTTCTTCTTCTACTAAAGTATTCTTTCTAAAAAACTCAAAATAATTTACTGCTTGATTTGCTTTTTTGCCTTTTGCACTTCCTCCAGGTTTAGCAAATGGTGTTGTAGTTTTAGTTGCAGATGGTTGAGTAGCAGTTCCTGCTGCAGTTTTTCTTGCTTGAGAAACTGTTCCACCCTTAGCAAAACCGTAAGGATTTTGTGAAGAAGGAGATGCAGTTGTAGGTAAAGTAAAAGGTGCTAACGGAGTTGAAGTTGGTGGAGGGGATTGTTGTGTTGCAGATGGAGACTGTGATGGAGATGTAGGTGGAATTGGTCCAGAACTTTGTGGCCTTGGTGGATTAAAAAATGACTTCCAAGATTTTGATAAGGATTCAATTCCATATTCTACACCATCATACAAACGTCCTAATTTATCAATTTCCGTTGATATGTTTTTTCTAGCAGATTTAATGACATCATAAGTACCACCAGCAAGTTTTGGAAAATTTTGAATTGCCCAAATAATAGCATTTAATCCTTTACCAATGATATCAATAGTAAATTTAATAGTATTTAAAATCCATGGATTATTTCCAAAGAATTTTTTTAACTTAGAAATAATTATTGGAAGATTATTAACCAATAAACCTAAAAATATTGTACCCAAAAAATCCATAATTTTGTCAAAAATACTTTTTGGTCCAGATAATATCGCAGAAGATACTTTTTTTAGGGGAGATGTAATTTTAGATTTGGCAGATTCTATGGACGTTTCTTTCTTTGATAAAAAAGATCTTTTTTCTTCTTGAGAATCAAATCTTTCTTTATCTAAACGTATTTTTTTTATTTTCTTATTATAAGAAAATAAAGAACTTTTTATTTTTGTAACAGTTAGTTTTAATTTTTTAGATTGAGTGTTAATCATCCTACAATACCTAAAGCAATTGCAGTTCTAGAAATATCATCAGAAAATGCAGGATTTACCGATGATACTGATGGAAGAGGAGTTGGATTTCCTTGAGGACCAGGAAGTGATTTGGTTTTAGGTTGGTTATTGATCACTTGTGCCGGTAAAGGCATATTAATAAAAGTTGTTTTTGGTGAAGCAGTTCCCAAATCTAAATTTGCGATATTCCATTTTTTAGTATTTTGTATAACTTGAGATAATGTATTATTAATTTTGGTTGAAGAAGACTCTCCCATACCAAATGTTTCTCTAGTTGGACGTAAGTATTCCTCTTGTGTGACTGGACGTCCAAACCCTTCATATTTTTCTTTTACTCTATTAACTTCTTCTATCGGTCTACCAACAGACCAATTTTTAGTCATTGTGGGACTAGGTTCTGGTGCGGATGACGCTACTGTTGGTGTTGGTGTTGGTGTTATAGATGATGCTGGTGCTGCTGGCGCTGGAGATGCCGCTGGTGCTGGAGATGCCGCTGGTGCTGGAGATGCCGCTGGTGCTGCTGCCGCTGGCGATGGCGATGCTGCTGGCGAAGAATGTGTAGAAGATTTTGGAATTTCAACACTTGATGAAGGACCACTAGAACTAGAACTTGGTGCAGTTTTTAAATATTTTAATTTTAAACGTCTTGCTTCTTCTTTTAAAGATTTATCATATTCATCAAGTATTTTTCCTTGTTCTAAAATATTTTCAGCATCTAGAGTATTGTTATTTTCTTGCCTTTTTATAGCCTCAACAAATGCTTGCCACATTTTCGCACCATTATTATTAACATCTTTCAATAAAGGTCTCCAACGTGTTGCTTCACTTGCACGAATAACTTCTTCATTTTCATCTAATCTAATTTGTTGTCCACCTCTAGTCATTGCAGGAACCATATCAGTTCCAGGTCGGTCGCCTTTACCTACAGTTCCTCCTAAAGAGAATCCAGAAGATTTCTCTATAGAACATGCCGTACATTTTTTCTTAGGTGGTTCTTTGATTGTTCCACCTTCTGCTTTTGTTGTAGCAGCACCAAGACCAATACCAAAAGATCCAGCACTACCAATCCCAAGTAAAGGAGCAAGTACTGATAATGCTGGTGCTGTCGCTGGAGTTGCAGCACCTCCAGTAGCGCCAGTTGCAACTACCAATCCAAGTGCAGCCAAACCAGCAGCTAGACTAACCCATCCAGCAGCTTGTTGTTTTGGAGTTAAATTGAGTGGATTTAAAGGATTTTTTTGAGTTGGTAGATTGCCAACAGGAGGTCTAGTAGGAGCACCAGGAGTAACTGGCGGAACACCAGGAATACCAATCGGAGGTAAAACAGTTCCTCCAGCAATACCTTTAATTGTGTTATAAATTCTAGGTTGAGAAGATAAGAAACCAGCAAAAGAAGTTACAACTGCAGGATTTCCAAAACAATTTAAAAATTGATTACAAATATTTCCTGGTCCTCCACCAGGTCCACCCCCAGGAGGTTTATTTTTTCTAAAAAGATCTATTAACTTCTTAAGAGATCTTGCTGCACCTACTACCTTAAGTATAACACCAAGAAGTTTAGCAGTTCCTAAAATAATTAATATTTCTTTCCAGTGATCTGCTAAGAAGTGGAAAAACTTCTTTAACTTTTCTCTATTTTCAGGTTTAGATAACCATATAAATGCATTATTAAGTATTAATCCAGTTAATATAATTTTAAAAAATTCAATTATTTTTTGAAAAATACTTTTAATTGGAGAAGTAACTTTATCAAAAGTTTTAGTAATTCCTTCACCTAATTTACCAGCACCTTCAAGAAATTTTTCTTTTCCTTCTGCTCTTGATCTGGATAATCTTTTTTTACGTTTTTCTAATTCTTTTTTTCTTTCATCAAGTCTAGAATTATAATCTAGTGCTAATTGCTTCTGTATTTCTAAAAGTATTTTATTAGTTTCAAATAAAGACTTATCTAATTCACTTTCACCTTTACCTAGATTTTCAGAGTCTTTACCACGAGGTAATAATCGTATAAACTTTTGTTGTATGCCTTCTTTAAAAACCTTTACAAAGTTTTCTTTTACAATTCTAATAATATTATTTTTTACTTCTGTCCTAATTAACTTCTCAATAACAGTTTCTTTTATGTTATTGAAAATCTCACTTCTTTCTGAAAATAAAGAAGTTAAAAATTCAGGTTTTGGTAAGTTAAGAACTGGTTTAATAAAACTGAAAGAAGTTTTTTTCAGTTCTATTTGAGGTCTAATCGCACTAGAAAAAACAGAAGACTTGATGTTTCTTCTGTTTATTTTTATTTTTTTGGGTATAGATGGTGCGCTATAACTTTGATTAATTTCCACTTTGCTGCTTTGCGTTTTCTTCTTCAATATACTGTTGAAGTAGTGTCACATATATGTCCCTTTCCCAAGGTTGCATATTTTCAATATCCCATAATGAATATTTATGATGCTGCATCAAAGCAAAATTTACTTTAAAATATGACTCAAGATTTGTATGAGCCATCATCAAGTGAAAAAACTTGCTAATCCCTCCAAAACAATTTCATTCTTAACACCAGTTTTTGGATTCTTGACCACGACAGTGTGAGAAAGTTTTGGCATTGTTGTAAAGAATTTCTCAATTTCTTTAAACTGCTTAGTATTCATTTGCTCAACAAATTCTTTAAGTTCTTCTTTTGAACAATCTGAAGCAGACCAACATTCTTCATTATTGTATACCATATCCACACAAGAAATAATCATAGAAAGAGATTTGTCAACATCAGTTTCATCTTCATTAAACTCAAAATTATTTTCTACAAATTGATCTAGAGATGGATATTTCATTTTCATAGATAAATTGTCATCAAGTTTAACAATATTTGTGTGCTCAGGATCTCTTTGTACTTTAATTAAATCAATATCAATAGATTCGTTAACTTGAGTTACACCATCATCTGGGCATGTTATCGTTACATCTACTGCTTCACCAATAGATTTTGCTCTAACATTTAAGAAAATATACTCAATATCAAAGGTTGAAAGATTTGATATTTTAATTCCTTTAGTTTGAATACATTCTTCTAAAATTTGAACAATGGCATTAGAAATCTGTTTCATGTCCTCAGATTCCAATGCCATTATAAGAATTTTCTCTTCTCTAACTAAAAATGGACGATATTTAATTTTTTTTCCTGTAGATGGTATTTCCAAATCATAAGTTGGAACAGAAATCTTTGGTAAAGGCATAATTTTTTAAAAAATTCAGTTGTGATTATTTATTAGTTGGGGGCACCGAATTTTTGTTTGGGTGCATAATCTCTATTATAGGTTGCAGAATCAACTGTAATTTGTGTATATTTTCCACCTATAATAAGATCTAAAGTATAAGTTCCATCAGAATTTGCATAAACTCCTTGAACAGTTTGTCCAACAGCTCTTTCCCTTCTCATAATATATCTGTCATAATTCATAGTAACTGTAACTTTCATTAAATCACCTTCTCCATAAGAAACTGGAATTGATGCCATAGATTTTGGGAAGGCATTAATAAGTTGATATGAAATATTTGCGGCTCCTGCAGACATCCAATTTTTTTCAAATTTTTTAATAAAAACTCCAGAATTTTTATAATAATCTGGATAATTAAATCTCCTGTAATAATTTCCAGACTGAATTATATTTTCATCATCTAATGGCAATTCACTACCTCCAGAGATGTAATCCATCCAGGCCTCGAAAAAACCTAGAACTTTATATTCTCTATCAATATAAAATGTAAAATCAACATCAGTATTAATTCTGGTATGTGCAAATTCTTGGCTTACTCCTATAAAATTATCTTTAACTTCTGAAGTTGCATATGTAGATGCTGGCAAAGACGCTTCAGAGCATAATAATCCCAACTCATTCTGAAAATCATTACTAAATCCAACTAAACCATACTTTTCATATCCGTATTTTGATATGTGATCCAAAAACGGAGATGTAAAATTTTTACCTGTATTATCACTTACCGTTCCCCAGCCAGGGGTTATAAACACTTGATATAAATTTGTTCTTGCCAAGTTTAAAAAACTTGGCAAAGTATTCATATGAACTTGACCAATATCTGGTACTTGTGCCATTTCTAAATATTTACAGCAATTCTATGTTATGAAATATTTAGATGTCATATAAAGGAAAATATAAACCATCATATCCACAAAAATACAAAGGAGATCCTACAAACATTATATACCGATCTCTTTGGGAAAGAAAGTTTATGGTCTATTGTGATAATAACAATAGAATTTTAGAATGGGGTTCTGAAGAAATTGCATTACCTTATCGGTCTCCTGTAGATAATAGAATTCATAGATATTTTCCAGATTTTTATATTAAGGTAAAAGAATCAAACGGAGAAATTAAAAAGTATCTAATTGAAATCAAACCACTAAAACAACTATCACCTCCACAAAAACCAAAACGTCAAACCAAGCAATATCTTTATGAAGCATACGAGTATGCAAAAAATCAAGCAAAATGGAAAGCTGCCAGAGAGTTTTGCGAAGATCGTCAGTGGCAGTTTAAAGTTATTACCGAAAAGGAATTAGATATCTAAAATGCCAAGAAAATCTATAAAGCAAAGGAAAAAAACAAATACAGATACTGATGATAAAGTTAATCGTCTTCGTGACATAACTAATAATTTAATTGGAACCGAAGATCCAGATGATTTGATGCTGGAAATTATAACTGCACTAACAGAAAGTGAAAAAGTTCCAAAAACTGGAAAATATTATGTTTTTGTATACAATCCAAAAACACCAAACATTCAATATGACCAAAATCCTTTAGTGGCAGTTACTGATGTTTTTCCTTGGGGATTTAGAGGGATCAATTTTCACTGGGGAGAAGTTAGACAGTATACCTGGGATGAAATTCCTGGTGGAATTTATGAAGTGTATCCATCAGAACTAAAAGATTTACAAACCATTCCATTTGGAAAATTTCGTCTAAATAATTAGAAAACGATAATGGCAGAAGTTTTACGTTACCCATACGAAGCCATAACAAAATCTACAGATTATCTTCAGATAACTATAAAAAATTACGAAGCGGGAGATATGCTGACCACACCATCAGCAGTGCCAACTAATGCTGCTGATGTGAGCACTACATCTTCGGCAAATTTATACAAACAAACTTTAGTAAATGATGGGGGAATAATTTTACTTCCCATGCCGTCAAATATTCAAGATAGTAATTCTGTATCATATGAAGAGGGTAGTTTAGATGCTTTTAGTGCCATTGGAGTAGAAAGTGCCCAAAAGATGATGATGCAGGATTTTAGTAAACCGGGAGGAGTTGCTAAAGTATTAGGAAATATTGCGGATACAAGCGTAGATGCAATAAAAAATTTACAAGATGCTGGAATCAAAGAAATAATGCTCAAAGCGTTAGCATCACAAGCAGTTTCTGTTTTTGGTGGAAATGTCACAGTAAATCAAATATTAGCACGTTCTGAAGGTAAAAGTTTAAACCCAAATATGGAACTCCTTTTTAATGGAGTTACTTTAAGAAGCTTTAGATTTTCTTTTAAAATGACTCCGAGAAATCAGAACGAATCAACACAAGTTAAAAAAATTATTCGTTCATTTAAAAGAAACATGGCCCCAAAAAGTGATGGCGCATTTCTTATAGCACCTCACGTATTTCAATTAGAATATAGGAGAGGTGGCGGATCTCATCCTTTTTTACATAGATTCAAACCATGTGCATTATCCGATATGTCAGTAAACTATACTGGAGATAATGTTTATGCAGTTTATAGTGATAGTACTCCAGTTTCTATAATTATGGATTTAACATTCAAAGAACTTGTTCCAGTATATGAAGAAGACTACAATGTAGAACAAGGCGGTCAAATTTTAGAAACAGATGGATCAGTAGGTTACTAAAATGGGTTATTTCAGAGAACTTCCAAACTTAAAATATATTTCTCCTCTTCCAGATAGAGGTTCTTCTTTAGATTATGTCGAAGCCAAAAATCTTTTCAAAAGAATTAGAGTAAGGCAAGATTTTGAAAGCGTATTTACTGCATTTAACAAATATACCATACAAGAAAATATTCGTCCAGATCAAGTTGCTCAAGAACTTTATGGTTCTCCAGAATTAGATTGGGTTGTATTAATATCTGCAGGAATAGTTAATGTAAGAGATCAATGGCCTTTATCAAATAAAGATCTTGTAAATTACGTGGAAAGACTTTATGGAACGGAAATAGACTCGCCAAGATATTATGTAACTAAAGAAGTAAAAGATTCTAAAGGAAGAATAATTATTCCAGAAGGAAAAATAGTAGAAAAAAATTATAAACTACCTAAACCAACTACAGATAATCAACCATTACAGTCTTATGTAAGATATTATGACAGCCAAAGTCAAACATATGTAACCGTATTTAATATAACAAAACCAGTTACAAATTATGAATATGAAATTGAAAAAAATGATGCTAAAAGACAAATTTATGTTCTTAAAAGAGGATATCTCCAAGAATTCCTAAACGATACTAGAACGATTATGAAATATAAAAAATCTTCACAATACGTCAATGATTACTTGATACAAGGGGAAAACTTAAGAATTACCTCTCCATAAAAAAAGGGAAGGTTTAAAACCTTCCCCAGATGCTAATCAGTCTTCTGCCAAACGAGCAAAGTAAGAAAGAGCATCGTCATCATCATCTTCCACAGGTGCCACAGCACGGCGGGTAGGTTGAAGATTGTTCAGTTCAGAACGAAGATCGTCATCAAGTTCTTTTGTAGAACCACGCGAGTTGTCTTCTTCATCAAACTCTTCAGGATCTTGATAACGAGGAGTGCCTTTAGTTCCGATAACGTAGTCAAGGCGCTTTTTCAGATCATCATAAGATTTGAATTGATCTGCTGCAACAAGTTCTGCAAGAGAATATTGCTTTTTCCAGATTCCTTCCAGAGCATCATCATCGTCCAGTAGAGGAGAAGGGTTGGCAAACTCGCTAGAGTCATAGTTACGATAACCAGCAACGTTCTTTGCCTTCAGTTTAAAGTTTGCACCCTGCCAGAAGTCAAACGGATCAATTGCTTCCTCATCTTCAAATTCGGGTTGCATCGCTTCGGTAAGTTTGTCGAAGATTTTCTTACCGTATTTGAAGAGGAAAACTTTACCTTCGTTTTCGGGATTTGCAGGATCCTTCACCACGTAAATGTTGCTGATGTAAGTCAGTTTACGCTTCTGCTTACGGGCGAGTTCTTTGCCAGCATCAGTACCGTTGTTCCAAAGAGTGGAATTGAGTTCGGATACAGGATCTTTTTGTCCCAGAGTGGTGAGAGAGTTTTCGATATACCAACCACCAGGACCTTGGAATGCGTGACTGTAGAGTTTCACAAACGGAAGGTCTTCGCCGTTGGGGGCAGGAAGGAAACGGATTACGGCATAACCGTTGCCGCTTTTGTCTACATCCAGTTTCCAGACGCGGTCATCACTAGAACCGCTACTAGTATTCATTTTTTCAACTTCTTTGACCAGTTTGGCGGTCAGAGAACCAAGTTTAGATTGCTTTTTAAGATCAGCAAAAGACATTAGGATTACCTCGGATAGTTTGGATTTGGAGGATTACTTGGATAGTATAGCAAGGAAGAGCAGGGAAGTCAAGGGGTAGGATTGATAAACTTTTTAAGAGACTCAATCGTTTTTGTCATACTAGTAAATAACACCTGCATATCTGTGTCTGGTGGGAATCCCATCAAAGACACAGATTTGCGCAAATTCTCTTTCATTTCAACTGCCGCTGGATCATCAGACAGAGATAAACGTGTATACATGATACGTTGTTTATCTAATAAGTTGCTCAACTTTTCAATATGTTCCAACTTATCTTCATTTGACATCATACCGAAAGTAAGAATACTTCCGTAAATGTCTTCTTGTAGTTTATTAATTTCTCTCAATTCTTCCTGAATAATTTCAGAATCAAAAAAGTCACTCATTTAAGATTTCCCTTAATTTCTTTTTATATTGGAACACATCAATATTTAGGAATGGACTATACTTTTTAAGTTTTAAACTTACGGTTTCCCACACTGGATCGAGCAATTTCTTATCAAAATCGGTTGAGAAACGGAATATTTTGTCGTAAATTACGAATGTTTCTAGCGATAATTTCCCGCTTAAGAACCTTTTGAGGACTGGTGGATGCCCCTTGGAACAATTCAGCGCATCGTCTAATTTTATCTCCGAGAACAATTCCTCCGATTGTTCTTTGAACAAGTAAGTTAAACTCTGTTGTCTCCGCATCCAATCTGCGTAGGTCCTTTCTCCAGAATTGATAATTTCTCCAATCCATAAGTTTTGTGGGTTGTCTGCGGATACAAAGTTTGATACAAGAAAATCTACGACTTCTTTATCAGAATACTTACGTGAGGTTTTTTCAAACCAGTACTTATCTTTTCGTTTATTAAAAGAAGTTACACTGGCACGTGATTTACCACCATATCTAAAGAAGTCGTATTTTGGATTTGTGAAATGATTTTTAAGTGACAAATAATGTTGATAAGTTTCAAAGGGGGTCACGATCATAGGGGCAGTTTTGCTCTAGAAGTTTTTTTCATAAAATTGAGACGAGTTGCGTCCCATTTTAATCTTTCTTTTAACGGTTTTGAAACCAGTTTTGATACAGATTCTACATCAATACTATTAACTTCACAATAATGACAAATAGCATCAATGTAGTTCATATTTTCAGATACCACTATCTTTTCGATTTCTAATGAAAATTTAGATGGAGTTAAAAATTTATTTTCTATAGCTTGTTCTAATTCTTTATTGTGTTCCATACAATTCCAGTTTATCTCTAACAAACTCTCTAATGTATTCGGTGAGTAGTTTGATGTACTTTGATTTGTCTCTTTCTTCATAAACGATACATTCTCCATTTTCGCAAGCCATGATAATTACAAGTTTTTTGACGGGAATACCAGTCAGTTCATAGAACATACAGGCATAAGCAGCACACTGAACAAAATAATGCTCAATCCACTCCCGTGGTTTTGGTTTTTTAGATGTTTTAAAGTCGATTATTGCTAATTCGCCATCAAACTCTGCAATACAATCTACTGTTCCCGCTACTCCAAGAACTTTGCTGTA
>Ga0129336_10000160_pt1 | contig 35303 bp, 28 predicted proteins | sample CPB6_02_DNA_FD_96878 | JGI IMG/M metagenome (GOLD analysis project Ga0129336, IMG submission 96878) | Freshwater to marine salinity gradient microbial communities from Chesapeake Bay, USA - CPBay_Sum_0.6_0.2_DNA | ecosystem: Environmental > Aquatic > Marine > Coastal | place: USA: Chesapeake...
ATAGTTTTAATTCGGTTCTTATCAAATTCAAACTCTGATTCATCAATATATCGATTTAAAATCATAAGAGTATTTTCATCCTCAGTGACTTCAAAATCAACACTCTCTTGAATTTCAAAATTTTCAATAATCTTTAATTCTTGAACCTTTGCAGTATATAGTTTATCAATAAACTTGTCAAAGTCTTTTTGCTTTGTTTTTTTGCGAACAATCACCTTGACAATTTTGTTTTCATATTGAGTAGCATCAAATAATTGATATGGAGTATCTTCATAATAAATGTTATAAAACATTCGATAAGGATTGTTTATTGGAGTGTGCTCCAGAGTTTCAGTATCAAAGATATGAAATCCACGAGTATCATTCACATCAGACCAATACATCTCATAAGGATTTCCGAGATAGAAGATTTTACCATTATCTGAACGAGTATGATAATGACCAGAGTAAACTCTTTCAAACTTATCAACGATTGTAGAATTTAGTCCATGGTCTTCCATTGTCATATTTGGATTGACCCTAAATCCATTTAATTCTAGATGACCTAATGCAATCTTTGCTTTGGACTTTTCAATGACTTTCATGGTCTCATCATAATTCTCACTACAAATCCAAGGGATTAAAGTCATATTAACACCATCAATGACTGTATTGGTGGGTGAACTATAAGTCTTAATGTTTGGATAATCTCTGAGTAGTAATGATGGAGAATTAATCTCAGTTGAATTTCGAAGGAATATATCATGATTTCCAATAATCATGTGTACATCATAATCTCTTAAAGGTTCAAGAATTACTCTTCTCGTCCATTCTAATCCCCAAAAATCAATACTCTTACGATTGTCAAAGGCATCACCCATATGAATGATGGTTTTAATGCCATAATTCTCTAAAGTTGGAAAAAATACATTCTTATAAAAGAGTTCAAAGTAATCATGAAAATGTCGTGATGATTTTTTAAACGACCAATGAGTATCTGTTATACATGCAATAAGTGTCATCTATTATTCCTATATGAAATATTATCTTTAATACTGTTATATTCACTACTATGACCAGAGAGTAATGAATCATCGACCATCATAACTTCATCAAAACCAGTTCGTTCAATAATTTTAGTCTTAATGTCAAGTTGTCTCTTCTCTTTTGCAATTCTTCTTAAGAATGCATAATGAATAATTTGAGTAAAGTATGCAAAAGGATTTGTTGATCTTTCAGGATTGAAATTATGAATATATTGAACTGAGTTTTCAATTCCATCACAAATCATGTCTTCACGAAACATGTAGTTTACAAAATTTGGTTTATAAGATAAATGTGTTGCAATCTTTAAAAAACATTCTCCAAGATAATTTGGAATTCTTGGTTTACCTTCCCAATTGCCAGTCTTAGGTGGATACTTATCATATTTCTCAAAATATATCTTCTCTGCTTCTTCAATCTTTGACTTATAGACGATGAGTGCTTCTAAGAAGTCTTTATTATTTACATAATGCTCTGGTTTTTTCTTTGGCATGTCATTGAACTCTAAGTTTGATTGTTCACGTATTGTATCATACTCAGGGGGGCTTGACAAGACTCCTGAAAATCAGTAGACTAGGTTTGTCACGGATGAAGCACATAATAAAGGATCTTTAAGTTCTCTAAAGCCCTTAAGGAACTCTAAGACTTCTTGAAAACTTCTTCAAGACTCTTACGAGCATCATCTACGGTAGAGATGTATCCCATACGAGAAGATGGTTTAACTTCACCTGTAGATGAATAAGATTCCATTGAATCATTTTCTAAAATATATTGATTATAGATTTCAATTAATCTACTATCTTTAGTCTCAGTCATAGTAATGACTTTATCTAATCTAATGATATAAAAATTATCATCAGATAATTCCATCCAAGGTTTAACCTTTAAAACAACACCAGTTTGAGTATGAGTTGTTTTAATTGTAACTGGATTTTGAAGAATTAGAATAGGATCACCATCATTATCATCATTCATAACTAAAGATAGTAATTCTTCACCTGATACTAATTTTAGTATGCAATAAAACTCCTCATTCATGAATCTTTAAAAGGTATGGTTACAATGTCGTAATTAAAGTTTTCTTCCGTATAAGTCTTAATTCTTTCAATTAAATGATTTAATGTATAGTTTTTTCTATTTTGATATGTCATATCATCTGCAATATCATAAAGAGTTGCTTTATTTTTACTATCACTCTTTCTTAAAATTCTACCAATGGATTGAAGATTTCGAATTCTAGATTTAGATGGAGATGCAAAGATTAAATTATGAAGATTTTTAATATTAATTCCTGTACTGAAAGTTCCATAAGAAGCAACAATAATTGCATTGTTTTCACGTTCAGTAATTTCTCTTACCAATTCTCTATCTTTAGTGTTAACTCCACCATGAACAAAGAAAACTTTACGTTCTTTTGTTGTACTACTATTTATGAGATTATAGAGAAGTTCACCATGAGTTTCTACTCTAGAATAAAGAATTAAAGTATTACCTTTAAGATCTAATGCTAGATTTCGAATAAATTTATTTCTCTTATCATTCTGAATAATATATTGAACTTCGTCTTCATAGGTTTCTATCTTTTTAGGTGAGTGCTTGAGAAGAAGTACTTTAATATTCAGAGTTGCAGCATGACCCTTTTCAATGAGTTCATCTGTACGAATACTTTTATATGATGGACCAAATAGACCTTCAAGTACAAGTTTATGTACTTCAATTCCATCTAAAGTTCCTGTGAATCCAAATCGATATTTTGCATCACAAAGTTTTGTAGCAATTGAAGTTATACTTTTTGCTTTTGCTTGATGACATTCATCACAAATTACACACTGAAACTTTTGAAAGTATTTTTTAGGTAACTTAAATAAAGACTGCCATGTTGAAATGTAAACCTCTTTATTATCATCATCTTTTTCTTGACCTGAATAAATGAGATGACAATGATTCTCTGCACTCCAACCATAATCAATAAAGTCTTTATAAAGTTGTGATACAAGTGATGTTGTTGGAACAATAATTAAAATTCTATTATTTTTTGCCACATAATATCGAACAAGTGAATAAATCATCAAAGATTTACCACTTGAAGTTGGAGATAAAATCACCTTTCGATTATTACGAAGTGCTTGATAGATACCATCAATCTGATAATCTCTTGGAGTGTATTTTGAAATTGATGTAACGTAATCTTTTACACCTTCCTTGGATATCTCTTCATTTTGTTCAAATGGAAGACCATAATAATTATTTTTCTTAAACTCGTAGGTATACTTATGATCTTTGCAAAACTGAATTACTCTATCTAAAAGTCCAATGTAAATTTCTTTAGTATTTACATTAAACATATAAATTATGCCATCCCACCATTTATTCTTATATGCAGGTGAAAATTTTGCATTTGGTACTTCAAATTGAAATGCATCTCTTAGTTCATAGTAAATATGAGGTTCTGATTCAATTTGAAGATAAACTTCATTCTTTTTTGATATAACCAAGTGTGACATTCATAACATTTCAGTTATGAATATTTATTTCACTCAATTGTATCCAGCGGTAAATTTCATGAAGTCAATACTGTTTTTAATGTGAAATCCACGATTTGAAACACACTTAATAATCTCTTCAAGAAATTTCAACATCACATCATAATATCGAATCTTCATGTCAATTTTATTGAGTCTCTCATCGGCGGATATATGCCTCTGTAAGGCGTCTTTCTCTCGAATCTTATATGGGAATGGATTTTCCATGTAAACCTCTGCTGGTGCCTTTCCTGTGTAGTAGTTATGACGTTCTAAGTAGACCCTGTTATAGGTTTCTCTGGCACGTTCTCTCAGTAGAGTTATCATATTATAGATGTTATAATATTTGGAATGTAACTGTGGAATTTTTAGTGACTCTTCATGTAAATTATCAGGATCGATGATAGAATCTTTTTTCCACATCTCTTCAATTTCTTCAATGGTCATAAAGGATTGTTATTTTTATCTAGAATATTATACACTGTATATTTAAATGTTGCCACAGCAGTTAAGTATTGAACATCGGATAATGTGGCATCGAAGTCTAAAGATGATAGACTGATTGGATATAAGTCTTTAAATTTTACAACTATATTTGTATTAAATTTACTATCTAACACATAGAGACTACCATCACTAAATGCTTTTTTTGGATCAATTATTTGAGTTACATCTGAAGAATCTGAAATTAAATCCTTGTACTGTTGTGCAGTTTCTGGGAATCCAAGTCCAGTAATCCAGTTGTGAATTTCCATGTAATTCACCATATCTTCATCCACGATGAATCTCATACTAAAATCTTCATATGAAATCTTATCTCCTGGAATATCTAAATCCTTTAAATAGGAAGGTTGAATTTCAGTAGTTAATGTAATTTCTGGGATTTTTGCTGAATTACAATAAAATGTAACTTTGGGACTTTTTGTAAGATTAAACTTAAATCCTACTGGGGAAAGAAAGTTCTTATTTGTAAGTTGTTTTGGAAAATTGCAGGTCATTTTTTCTTATATGGTACAATTTTTGGCAATGTCATATTAACTTTGATACCTAAGTCTGGAATATTTGGTTTTGGTTTTGGTTTTTCTGGAGTCACATCTATATTTCTAACTCCATAATCTTTCCAGTTTTTATAACCCAATTGTCTTGCTGTAGCATCTGTCAAGTCTGCTTGTCTATCTCCAACATAAGGTCCCCTATCAATTACAGGTACAACTAAACTTCTCCTAGTATTAGGATCAGTTAATTTAACTTTACTTCCTAAAGGTAATGTCTTATGAGCGATACCTAACATATTTGGAGTTAATCTTTGACCACTAGCAGTTAGATTGCCATATAATCCAGGACCGTAAGCACTTGTTGGACCCATGACTGCAAACGGAGTTGCCTCTATTACAAATTGTTTAAAGGTCTTCATAGTTTTTATTGATATTTAGGACTTGATATTGATATTTGTATTATTGAAATTTTTGAAAACAATAAAAAAGAGGGGATTTCTCCCCTCCAGTGATTTGAGTTTTAAATATGACTCACATGAGATTCCTTACAGATACACGTCTGTAATAGCGGTTGCTATTAGCAGCAAGGCGACCAAGACCTTGGTTATCCACATTACCTTCCGCAAAGGGATTAGCGACAAGACCGTATCTGGTCTTAAATCCAATTTTGGGTTGGAAGGTGTTCTCACCAACGGCACGTACCATTTGGAGAGGAACATAAGGGCAGTAGAACATACCTGCATCATAAGGGGAAGCGCCCTTATAACCAACAACATAGAATTGATTGGGAGCAGAGTTCGCGGAATATGGGTCAATATAGACGCGATACTTACCTTGGAGAATACCAGCAAAAGTATTACCAGTATCGTCTACCTGAAGATTAGCATTGAGTGCAGGGGTGTAATCAAGAACACCTGCCATGGTGAGTGCAGAAGCAACGTCAGCAGAGCAGAGGATCATGTTACCCTTCCCTCTACGAGTACGCTGTGCAATTGCGTTAGCATCGCGCTCGATTTGGAAGATGAGACCCTTGAACTTTTCAACTGACCAACGACCATTGGAGTCAACGTCAAGGTCAAAAATACCAGGAGTTGCGGTGTTTACCTGAGCACCAGTTTCTGCAGTCTTATAAATGGTACGAATAACTTCGCGGTTAATCTCAGCAAGAATCTCAGTAGAGAGAATATTTGCTAGTTCCGCTTCAGCATTCAGACCATGAATCGCCTTAAGGTCTTGAGCGAGTTCAAGACTGTATTCTGCTTTTAGAGCACGAGTCTTAGCAGTTACAGTGACTTTCTCGATTGAGAAAGCCATCTGATTGAATTGAGAACCGCCGGATTCACCGAGACTCTCAGAATCTTCAGTATCCATACCGCGACCAACGGTATAACCCGCCTGATTCGCATCAGAATTGGGGTTTAGAAGTCCTGGGTTGGTTCCACTCTGAGAAGCAGTAGTACCAAAACCTACAGCACCACCAGTTTGAGCACCTTCGTTCTGAGTATAACCAGAACCAAGACCAGCAGCATTACGTGCAGTACCTTGTGCAGAGAAAGAACTATCAACTTCATCAAAGAAGGCTTCAGTACCACTTTGAGTGTTGTAACGTGAACGCATTGCGAAGATGAGTCCAGTTGGACCATTCATTGGTTGAACGCCACAAAGGTCATAGGCGACCAGATTAGGCATTGAACGTCTAATCAATGAGATTAGAACAGGATCGAAACCTGCGGTTGGACCTTGTGCAGGAGCAAGACCGCTAAGACCAGCATATGAACCACCAGAGGAACCAGTTGAATTAACTGGTGCTTCATATAGGAAGGAACGCTCTTCACGAAGTTCGCGCTCTTGGTTTTCTAGCAGGATGGCGGTTACCGCTCTACGATGTGAATCTTGGATTGGGTCCATTCCATGATAATCAAGGATTGGTGACCACTTCTCCTGCAAATATTCTGCGTTGTGCATTTGCATTGTTTTTTACCTATTTTAAAAGTTTTGTTTGACTGTATGATTTAAAAATCACTTCTTAGCGACTCTACTAAGAGTCTGAAGATATGCTTCCATCATTGGAGAAACTGACTGGGTTTCATTACCTTGATAGATAACTTCTTCGGATAAGTTCTCAACAAAGTCTCTATGAGTACTATTATTTGATGGGAAATATGACTCCCTAAGAGTTAATAGTTTCTCACGATAGTTTTCTTCACTATCAAACTCAACATTTTCGGCAAGAGAAGCGAGTTTGTCTTTCTGAGAAAGTGCAAGACCCTCAGCGACATCCGCAAAAATTACATCGGCAACTGACTCTGCTAATCTTCTATTAAGAGCAACGTTTTTATCGATCTGCTCGTTGAGTTTTTCTTCCATTTCATCAAGTTTATCTACCATGCTCTCGATTACATCATATCTATCTTCAGGGATTGAAACATAATGATCTTCAAAAAGACTCTTCATTCCTTGTAGGAATGATTCAGTCATTTCGGTCTTAAGACCGTGCTCAATTGCAAGAGCATTCTCTTGAATCCATTCATCAGCAACATACTCAAGATATGAATCCACACGATTAGTTAGTTCTTCTTTAATGAACTGAACTTCTTCAATAAGAGCATTTTCATATGTCTCTTGAAGTTGCTCTTTAATATCATAAACTTTGGAGCGAATCGCTGCCTCAAAGATTGTACGTGCTTTTTCTTGGAATTCTTCGGAGAGATCTTCCCCTTCTAAAAGAGCATTGACATCTTCATCGATATCAAACTCTTCTTCCATTTTGTCACCTTCTTCACCTTCTTCATCCTCTTCATCTTCATCCTCTTCAGATTTAGATGCTTCATATACGACTTCATCGTTTTCATCATATTCTTCTTCGTCTACAAGATCCTCGTCATCTTCAAGTTCTTCTCCGAATCCTTGTCCTGGTAGAACAACAGGAGTTGCAGATGTGCCAGGTAATTCTGCAGCAGCAGCTTTTGCATTAACTACATCACGAACTTGAGCAAGAGTTGCACCAGGAGTTCTAAGAGCAGCGGAATTATCGTCTGGGCGATAATTATCTGGAGTAGGACCACCTAGATCTTCCCATGCGCCAGTTTGACCTGGAATCATAACTCCAGAAGTATTTTGGGCAATATTTCGCATTGGTTCAGCAGGTGCAGCCCCTTTGGTTACTACGTTTTCCATTTCTTGTAAATTTCTACCAACGGACATTTTAGATTTTTATGTGTTATAATCTATATTTATTTATAATTTATAAATTTGAGATGAATTCAAATTTTACAACATACTTAGGAATTTTTGAAAATGTTGCAGTTTTCTCCCTTCAGTTAATCTTTTTCTTTGCACATCCTTTTCAATAATATTTTTAATAGATTCTGCAATCCAAACTTTTTTATTTGAATCATAAACCCACTCTTTACCTTCCATAATTCCTGAAACAAAAGCGTCAGGTGCAGAGGGATCTGCTACAATATCTGCAGCAGTTGCAAGCATAAAGTCTTGACCGACAATTTTATGACCTTCATTTGTCATACTTAATGAACCAACCCCCCTTGAAGAAACTCCAAGAGTGACTCCCTCATTTATAAGTGATTTTGCAATTTTACCCATTGGAGTTTCTAGAAGTTGTGCTTTACCTCTAAAATTAGATCCTTCGCAAGTAAGAGATACAATTTTATGGGACACTCTATCTAGATTTACAGTTGGACCACTGGGATGTCCAAGTTCACCTAAGGCACGACCTTTATTAATAAATGATTCTGTATACCTCTTTACTTCTCTAGAGAGAGTTTGCATTGGGTACATTCTTCCATTTCTGTTACAAATGTCACCTTGAAGGAAAATACCTTCAATAAACATTTTTTTGTTTGTACCCTTACCTTCTGTAATAAAACTAACCTTTTGTGCTTCTTCTGTGATGAGTTTCATCTTATTCTGATACTAGAGTAACGACTTCTGAGATATTAAAGTATGTGTTAGGTTCAAATGATAAACATGAAACCTTTACACTTCTTGCTACTGATGAACCAGTAACATTGGGTGATGTAATAGAAGAACTATCAAAATCAATTGTTATAGAAGAATCATCTAGTGAAAGAATTTGCTTATGTGTCGTATTAAGTCCAACAGTTGGAGCATTCTCTATGGACACATAATCACTTACTGTAAATGGATTACCTGAATTCTGAGCAAAAATCAATTTAGTTGTAGATCCAGTTGTTATTCCAGCAATTACTTGCCGCTTCATAATTTCTTTAATTACATCGACTTCATATGAAGTGACGTGAAAATCATTCTGAGTTGCTACAGGATCATTTCCAATCTTAATGTGTCCACCATATATTCCAGAAGTTGATCCAACAGTGATTCTTAAATAACCACTTTTAAGTACAATAGGAATACTAGTGGATGCAACTCCAACTGCTGGTGCAATTCTGGGAATATTGCCATCTTGAATAATTTTTGTTGCCATTATTCATCTCCAGATTCATATTCACCACCAAACATTAAAGAAGCGATTTCTGGTCGAACCGAATCGATTCTTTCTACAGATTTGGTATATAACATTTCTTTAATTTTATCTGAAATATCTGATGCTGTTCCATCAGTGGCAATCAAATCGATAAGTTCTTCCATAAAATTAGTTTATACTTATAAGTCTATTTATATTTTTCCACCCTTGGGTGCTGGAATTTCTAATGTTGAGGTATCAATTGAAGGTTCCATTGGAACTTCTCCACTCGCACCCTGTTGAATATCTTGTCCTTGTTCTGGAGGTAAAGGATTTCCATTTTCATCTACTGGAGCATTTGGATTAGGTAAAATGCCCTTTGCAATCTCATCTTCAATTTGCATGTCAATTTCAATAATTTCTGAATCTGTTTGACGGAGTATTTTTTTACGAACATATTCAGTAGAATAATATTTTCCAATATAAGGTTCAACTGTAGTTGCAAGAGTTAATCGATTAGTTAAAAGTTCTGCCTCTTTAAGTTCTGCAAAATGATTGTCATATAGGAAATCATATTGAATATGATCAGACATTCTATCCCAATCTTCTGGGGATACAATATTTTTTAGAATAAGTTGAGTTCTAAGAATATCATTGAAGAGATTTGAAAATCTTTTTCTCAATCTTCCAACAAATTTAGAGAACATTAGTTCGTCTCTTAAAATTTCAGATGATCTACCCAAATTAAATCCATCTCCACCACCTGCAATTCTTGTCTCAGGTACACCCAATGAGCGATAAAGTTTTTTCTGGAAATATTCAATATCCGTAAGTTCACCAAGATTTTGTCCACCTGGTAATGTTGTAATTTCAGTTCCTCTTCCACCCTCTCTTCTGGGTAACCAGAAGTCTTCTAACATACTCATGAACTTACGATCATCACGAACTTCTCCAGTTGAGTTACAGGTATAAATTCCTGCATCAAGGGCAAATGTATGATAATCATGATAGAGTTCTTCTCTATCAATGGTTAAAGTACCAACATCAATAGTTTCATCTAAAAATTCAATATTTTTAATTTTATGATTTTTGTATGCAATAGAATTCTTATAATCTTTCCAAGAATTGAATTCTAGTTTTTTGCAAACATTGATTAAATTTGTACAAGTGAATTTGTCCAATGGATGGCAATTACCATGTTGCTTGTAATGATCAAAATGATCATCCTTAGACATTCTGGTCAAGTTCTCTGGTGTATTATTGTGACGATCATAATTGATGTGATGAACTGTTTTCTTTACTTCATCTTCTCTCTCTTCATTATAAGTATATTCATTAAGAATGCCGTTCCCATCTTTCCAATCCGATACTAAATGATGAACATATTTCCAAACTTTCGATTCATTTTCAAAAATTTGTGTGTATGTTGAGTTTTCATCTGCCTTTTCCCTTGAATAAAAGGGAATCATAGAGTCTCCAATTTGTAAATCTTTTGCTTCTACTTTTCCTTTATTCCAAACTGGAAACTTGTGATCTAAAGTGCAAGTAATAGTCTTATCATTGTCTAATGTAATTCTTAGTACTTTTTCATTTCTTCTGGTAACTCCAGCCCAACTTATAATACCTGGGGCAAATTTACCAGTATTAGGGTCGCAAGAATATGTCCAAAGTCTTTCGCCTCTATTGTATTCTTCTGTAATTTGACTTAGTGTTAATGTTCTTCCGTCTAAAAGTGGAACTTTTGTGTCCATAGACAGACAGGCATCGTAAACAAGTTTATTACGATAGCGACTCATCACTTCTTTGAGATACTGTTCTGCCTTTACCTTGGGTAGATTACCAACATCAATATAAAAAATACGACGCTCAGGGGCCCTTGAGTTGTGAACTACAATGCCATTGGCGACAAAGTTGTGCTTTTCGTGAGAAACTTCAATATCATAAACTTCCTCAATTTCTTTGGATTCAATTTTTTGAATTTTTTCAAATCTTGGTAGTTCATATTCACTCAGGTATAGATCCCAAGACTCAGATTCTGGCATAACACGCGCAACCTTCTCATAACCAACAATTCTAGATTGTGAAGGGTGAATTCTGTGTCTAATTTGACCTGAGCAAAGACCAATAGAAGTCCAAATCTCCTTGATGTCTTCAATAAGTTTCTCATTTTCCAATGAAATTTCACAAGAAAATCCATTGACAAGATCTCTATAACTGCCATTGGCATCCAATAGACCTAAAATAAGTTCTTTTTTGATACTATTTGGTGAAGTAAATACCCAACTAGGAATTCTTTTGTTTTTAGAACCATTTACAAATCCCAATTTGCTCAGTAGTTCAGATGCAAGAGTATTCGATGAAGTATAGTTACTGTACTTTCTTTTGGAATTTGTTCTTCTGCAGTTTCCGAAGAATTTTTCCATTAATTTAGAATAATAAAGATTTTGTATTTCATCAACACCTTCGGCAAAAGTTACACCATATTTGTGAATAGATCCATCACCCAAAAGGAATCCAAATAATCTTGCAAATTCTTCATCGATATAATCTGGAAGATTTAGATCATTTCTGCAGAATCCAGCATACTTCTCATCAAATTCAACATCCTTTAAAATTTCAAGATTTTCTTGTAATAGAGCGACACTGGAAACTTCTAGTGACTGAGAATTATATAAGAAATTTCTGATACTACTTTTGTTTATTTTTGTTGTCTCTGAAAGTTCTTGAATTATTTTTTCCTTATCTTTAATTTTATAAGAAGACCATACAGAAGAATCTTTTAAAATATAAGACTTCTCTCTAACTTCTGGGAATGGTGTTAGAATAGAATCTTCTTCTGGTTTGATGTAAGTTAGATGATGTCTTTTTGGATCAAGATCTTTGATTGGAACATACTTAACATCTTTGGTTACATTATCAAAAACTAGAATTGGGTGAGTATCGGTACCAACAACACTGTGGTGCTTGGAAGAAACTTTGTATGTTTGCTTGATTCCAGTCATCCACTTATTGGATACTTGAGTCTCTACAAGTTTATCTATTCTATTATCATATGCATAAACAGTATCACCAACATTAATATCTTTAATATATGAATATCCCTTATTGGTTTTTACTCTTGTATTTCCAACAAGACACAGGCGATAAATTACCAATGAGTCTTCAATCATTCTTAATTGATTCAAAGACTTGATTGCCTTGTGTAGATATGATAAGATGGTTCCTTTATTGCGATCTACTAATCCTGAAGTGCAATAAGTAATAGTATCCTTTGCAATTTTAACTCCTTTCTTACTTCCACCAGATATTGTTCCAGATGGGAAGTTAGGTGTTGGCGTATAAATGAAATATTCTTCAATCTCTGGGAAATTATATTCTTGCTCAGATGAAGATGAAAATGATTTTGATGTTAAATTTAAATTTCTAAGTCCATTTGTGCCATTCCCAGGTAATTTCTTTTCCTGACGAACGTGCTTTATTTTCATTGGGTCAATATATCTTAATTCTTGAATTCCTGCTTCACGGTTTTTTTGATCAATAACTTTAAGATAAAATACCCTACCATCAACATACCAATTTCTAAAAATTTCATGGCACTTCTTATCGAAGTCCATCATTTCTTTAATATATTTAAATTCTGATCGAATAACATCCTTTAGACGATCACTTGCATTTAAGTTAGATAATTCAATTTCTACTGGTGAATCATAAAGATCACTTACAATTGCTTCATTTACAACGCTTTCAATGGCATTATCACATTCTGGGTGAAGTGCCATTTCCCTGTAGCGGCGAATAAGATCATATTCAGTTCTATAAACTCCTTCAATATCTACATATTGTCCATAAAAACCAGATTGAATGTAATAGTCAACCCCGTCCTCATTATTTGGTGGAACGGGGGAAACTATAGATTTTGGTTTTTCATCATTATTTTCAATAGAAAATCCAAAAAGTTTTGCCATTTTATAAATTTAATTTTCTTGTATGATCTATTTAGTTGATATCCTGACCACCGGCAGTAGGTGAATTACCTTTAACTGCTTCCCACCAAAGAATTTGGAACTCTACAGTAAATTCCTGAATTGTACCAGTTGAATAATCGAGTGGAATTGCACCTATATTAGTTGGGAATATATCATAAAAATGATATGCTCTTAAAGTGGTTCCATCACGATCTAATTGATAGATGAATGCATCTGCAGTATATGCACTTGGATCAGTTGCGCCAGTGTTATCGGATACTCTGTTAATTTTGTTCATCCAATTCTCAAAGGCAGAACGAATGGCAAAATCAGTATCATTAATTACAGTAACTGTCCAACTTTCAAATGATCGATCACCTGCAACCTTTAGAGTTCTACCTCTAAATGAAACGTCAACTGGTGCAACGCTTGAAGCAGGTAAGTTTGCACCCTTCACCATGAATCTTGCTTTATCTAATACATTAGTATCTGTTGGGGCAATTTCTGGAAATGAAAGAACTACCTCAAATAGATTACTTCTTGCACCACCACCAGTTAGTTTACTTTTGAAGTCAGTAATCTTTCTTAATGGGGGTGGATTTAGTTGTGTTCTTGTTGTCATGATTGTTTAAACCTCTAGATTAAAAGTTACCGATGACTTCTTCAAAGTCAACACCAGTCTTCGTTGCAATAAAGTTCAATCCAATGTAATTAATGGATCTTGCAGGTTTAATATAAACACTTGCAATAAATTCATTACTATCAATCACGGCAGGAGTGTTATTAGTTTCATCACAAATAACAACATAATCAAAAATACCTCGTTTCGCTTGAACATCTCTTAGGAAAGGTTCAATTGTGTTTACAAAGTTAGTTCTAGTTATTTCATCATTGAATTCAAAAAGAACATCTTTTGCTGCTCTTGAAATAGCATCTTCCAAATAGATGAATAAACGACGAACGTTAATTCGATCAAATGCTGAAGATCTAGCAAGTCCAGTCTTATCACCAAATAGAATAATTCCCGCACCAGGAGAGAAAATCACTGGATTAATTCTATTTGAATAAAGTTTGTCTCTTTGAGTTTTTGTTGGATTATATGCCAATTTAACTGCATTGAGAATTGCACCTCTAGTTGTTCCTGCAGGTGAATACCATGGGAAATTATTAATGTCATTACGAGCACAAAGACCTGCAATGTCACCATTTAAAGGTACATATCTAAAAGTATTTGAAAATCTGTCATACATGTACTTATAACCACTATCAAAAATTGCATAAGATGAGGATGCAACAGATGAATAGAAGGAAACTAAATTATTTGTAATATCATCTGAAGATCTTACGGTGACTTGATTTTGTGAATATGTATCTGTAAGAGATGATCCTCTATATGGTGAAATAAATGCAATCGCATCTTTTCTTAGTTCTGCAACAGAAATCAATTTATTTGCAAGGGCCTGAGTAATTGTAATGTCATATGCAGCAGATCCCATAAGGAGAAAATCTACTGTATAATTATCAGTTGATTCAAATAGACTATATCCATCTGAAAGTTCTGAAAGATCTGCAGTTAAAGATCCAGATGTTTCAATTGAAGAACTACCACCATAATCTTGTCCACGAGTAAGTGAATTGGTTGAAGAACCGATTGAACCAAAAATGATTCCATTAGTATCTTGATTCCAATCGTTATCTGTGGTAGGACTGAATCCAGAAGTGTAACCAGTAGTAACAATTCCAGCAGGTTGATTCAGTGCAAAAATATATTCAGAATTAGTCTCAAGATATTTTCTCCAATAAGAAGGATTTCCAACAGAATATTGTGCATCCTTTGCTTTAGACAGACCTAAATGTTTTTCTAAAATTGTGCCAGCATTACCTGAGATTGAACCAGTGGAATCAATTACTACAACATGAACCTCATCAAATCTTGAATTTCTTGCTGCAGCATATTCGGTAGTTGAAGGTCTAGGTGCAAGTGAATTCCAATTAATTGATGTTGAAGTTGTTATTCCGATTGTTTGTTGGTCAAACCAATCGAGACTTGATGTATAAGAAGCATTTCCATATGAAGTTGTTGTAGTATGAATAGCAACATTTCCAGAAGATGATGAGAATGCATAAACACCAGATGGTTGATAATCTACTAAAGTTTCAGTTCCACCTGCAGATACATAACTTAAAACTTTTACATCAATTGAACTTACACCAATACCTGTAATAATACCTTTTAAATGTCCATCCAAAACTGAAGTTGAACCAGCACCAGGATTTATTCTGCCAGCAATTGACTGAGTGACTCCATAACCAACTTGTAGTGCTGCACTTACTGTCGATGTTGATCCAAAGTCAAAAGTAGTTGTTACAGGTGCTGAAGAAAGTGAAGTATTTGAAATTGTAATTACTTCAGATCCAATTCCAATAACAGTTGTTCCTGAAGAGACAACTCCATTTACATCACATCTAACTTCTTGACCAAGAACAATTGATGTCGTAGTGATTCCAATTGTATTGGCAGATCCAACAAGTATACCACTTCTATTGGAAATAGACGCTACAAAAGTAGTAACTGCACTAGTGCTAATACCATTTAAAATTTGATCTGCTTTACTATCAATAATTCCAATTCTAATTCCATTAGACCAAGATCCTGGATTTCTTGCTGAAACTACAACATCAGTTAGAGTATTTTCATCATACCCCAATTCGTTATAATGCTCTAAACTTTTAATTTTTACAGTAGATGCAGTTCCAATAAATCCATTCGTCAGTTGACTATCATCACATCTTACAACTCTTAAAGACCCTCCATACGCGAGATATGATGAGGCAGTTAACCAATGCTCATAATGTTTATCGACTGAATATGAATTACCGAAAGATGTTAGAAGATCATTTTCATTTTCTACCAAAGTAGGTACATCTACCGGACCCTTTGCAAAAGGTGCCACAATTGCACCCACTTTATTTGATGAAGGATTTACTCTCCCAAGTGTTAAATCAAACTCTTTTACTACAATTCCAGGAGATGCTAAATTTAGCGGCATCTTTATTCTCCTACAAGACCAGGATTACTCTAAAGATATTTATAATTTCCTACCCTTTAATCTATTTATCTATAATCCCACATATAGTTCCATTCGTGGGACATGTCCCCATATTCATCTAAATTCCAAACTTCTAATGGATGAGATTCCTCTGTCTTAGATTTTGCTAACATCCATCGATCTCCAGTCTCTCTTTCAACTGAAATTTCATTGAAATCATCTAATCCATCTGAAATAAATCCAAATGGAGACATATCCTGCTCAATCTGATTCTTCTGCTCTTCATAGATTCTTTTACGAACATCATTGTTCGTCATTTCCTTAAAGTAATCTTGTGCTACCAACCAAGAGAAGGATACAAGACACATTGCTAAATCATCATTGCAACCTTCTTCTGCTTCAAATGAATTATGTTTTTGAGCAAATGTTGTTAATTCACTGATGATATCGAAGTCATTAGTGATAAGTTTATCATCTTCCATTAAAGTCTTAAGATTAGAACATCCTAATTTTTTAACGGATGCTGTCATTCTTACACCCAATTGAGATTTCTTTCCACTAAATCCAGAACCTACAATTTGACCTGCACGACCTCTCATAGAGCACATGAGGAGATTATCATATTCTAAATCAAAGTGTAAAATATTTGCCACTTGATCTCCAAGATCATTAACTTCAATTAAAACCCAGGCATTATTATATCCCTTAGCAACCTCATTAATAATGCTTGGGAATAGCATAGGTTTAATTTCATTATTTTTATACTTTGCTACGACTCTATAAGGGAAATTCGTAATGTCAAAGACAATAAATGCGGAATAATCATTATTTGTTCCTCTAGCAACATCCACTGTAATAAGATAATTGTGTTCTTCCTTTACTTCTTCGTGAACATCTAGACCGGCATTTTTCTTTATTGGTTCATCATATACGAAATTTTTTAGTTTTGCTGGGTTTATGAGAGTATTAACTGAACCAAGAAACTCGCAAAGATGCTCTGCTCTAAACTGTTCTTCGCTTGTATTAGCAATGGTTTGACGTTTCCATTCCTCATCTCTTCCAGGGACTTCAGACCAATGAACCTGAGTTGGTACGAATTCATTTCTACCTCTTTCAGCATCATGCCACATTCGGTAGAACTTATTCATACCTTTTGGCGTACTTACGATAATAACTTTTGTTGATTTTCCAGATGAAATTGTTGGATATACTGAAGCAAAGAAGTCTTCTGCAATATGATTTGGCACAAACGCAAATTCGTCTAAGAAAATAATATTAAAGGTCATACCTCTAACAGCAGACGCAGAAGTGGATGCTGCAAGAATTTTAGATCCGTTTTCTAACTCTAATGAACCTTTATTCCATGATACAATTCCTTGTTGCATCCATTTTGGTAAGTTTTCATAAGATAATTGAAGTCTACTTAGAAGTTCTCTAGATGTTGTTGCCTTGTTTGCTAGAATTCCAATATTGACATTATCGTTGAAGATTAGATAATGTAGAAGATATGAAACTACTGTTGTGGAATTATGAGTGGGAATAAAAGTCTCTCCACATAAAAATAGATGATCATCATTGTCCACTGAAATGCATTGCATTGGTTCAGTTTCAATTTTTCGAATATCTTTAATGTAAAGTCTTTCGTGTTTTTTATAATTTAAAAGATTTCTTTGTTTTTCTAGTTTTTTTGGTAGTTTAAATACATCAAATTTATGTGCATAAAATCGAATAGTATCATACTTATCAGAAGATTCACTAATTTGTTTATATTTTAATATGCTCTTAATACCAAGAGATGAAATCAGTTCTCTAACTTGAAGTAATAATTTTTCATCTTTTTGATGAAATTCACATATACCGTTTAGATTCACTGAACCATTAGTGTCCATTAGACCTTGAAGAAGTTCAAGTCTTTGCTCAATAGATGAACGAAGATAATCATCTGGAATATATTTTTCTATGTCTAACTTTAAATGTGAATTGCCGCCACTTAACCAAACACCTAATGTATAAGGATCAATTGGCAAATCTTTAGTTGGAAGTTTAATTGCATCAGCAATATTAATATAAATCGATGATGCTTTAGATGTCCCCTTTAATTTTTCAAATTTTTTAATAATTTCCTTAGTGGTTACTACCTTTTCATTATGATTCCAATCATTATGTGATACCTTCCACAAGTGTTCACTACATGCTTTTATAATTTGACCATTATCAAATTCAATTTCATACGTATCAATCTGATGAACTTCAGACTTAGATATTACTTTTGATGGATTTCCATCTCTACCAAAAATATAATCACCAATTTTAAGATCTCCGATAGTAGTCCATCCAGTTGGTGTTGGAATAGGAGTATCTAATGATAATTTCTTACCAACTTGACGAGGCATTAGTGCAATATTAAATCTATTTCCATGGAAATTACTAATCAATTTTTCCTGGAAAGGCCACATATTAAAACTAACAAGACCTTCATCTACGTGTACAATTTTTATATAATTCTTCGCAAAGTAAATTGGATCATTCTTACATTTAAGAAATTCTATAACATGTTCTTCTGTCCATTCAATAGGAGTATTCGCCCTTTTTAGATTAGGATTTGATAGATATGCATCACCTACCTTTAATTGAATATCGTCAATTGCCATGAAAATTACCTCTGTTCAATCCAGTTTAATACTGCAAGTGCTGTTTTATTTACGTTTGGGGATGCACAGGCAAGTGTAAAAGTATCACTGACTGTTCCAATACCAGACCTTCCAAGTTGCAAATCTGCAAGTCTATCAATCTCAATCAAAGTAGAACCACCAGAAACTATGAATCCAGAAAGAATATCTCTACCACCGGAAAGTGCAGTTGCTGAAGTATCATACTGAACAAATGAATCTACATCTGCATGATTTGTCCAAACTGGATTAGTTAATGTTGCATTCTGCAAAAGTTTCCAGTATACATTAGTGTTATCATTTGTTACTGCTTGTAGAGACCTTAAGAGCATTACAGCATTCAAAGCAGTTGATTTAAGTCTCAAACTTACAATTGGATAAAATGTATTTGAAAGTGGCATTGTAGTACCTGTGATGCCATTAGACTGACTTAAAAGAGTTCCGAGTTTGTCTACGTTACCATCTTGAATCAGAGAATTAGAACCCTGATACATGTAATGAGTTCCAGCAACACCAGTTATGTTCTCAATCTCGACCCGAATGGGAAGAAACGGAGTAGAACACCATACTCTATCAAGATTATTTGAGTTATCAAAAGTGTGACTCTTGATGGTTTCACCAGACATTAACCAAGAAAAATCTACGGTTCCTGCTCCATACCACTCATAACTAATAGAAATCATCTGTTGTTTTGTTGGGTCTGCAGTTACACCAGTCCAACCATTACCATCAAACTTTTCACCATTCCATTCATCTCTGAATACTCTTCTTTCTGTGGTAATACCAGATGTAGAAGTGCGAATTACATAAGAATACGTTCCACCATCATCTTCAAAATAAGCACCATTATTATCATCAAATAATCCAAATCTTCTACGAATACCTACTTGCGGGTTTTCCAGTCGAATTGCAAATGCAAGAGTTGCTGGTCTTCCAGGAATGTATCTCATTACATTCTTGGTTTGTCTGATGACTTTACTTCCAGTAGTAGAACCGACTTGCATAATTACATTACTGGAATACTGATTCCAAGTTGCAGTTCCAACTCCAACTACTCTCTCATCCCAAACATCAGTCTCTTTACCATACTGAAAAGTATTAAAGAAGACTGTTTGGAAAGGTGCAGTCTTTAGTCTATTGTTATTAGAAAACTGAGGTCTCCAGTCTGTCTGGTTTCCCCAGTGATCTGCTATATTGTATACTTCAAATAAAGATCTTTCTTGATTTAAATAATCTTGCTCATTTTTATTCCACTGCGCCATGAATTAATCACTCCAAGTTAAACTTTCTGGTCGATATCTTTGCGCTGATTTAACTTTGATTGAATTTTCTGTCACTGGATAGACATTATGAACTATTGCTCCAGGATACTCTGTTTGAAGTTGCTCTGTTAAGGCATTTTTATTCATCATTTTACCTTCAAGTTGCATACGGTATAATCTCCCTTGCCAAACTACATCTGCAAGAAAAGACTCCGTTGCTATTTCTGGTTGTGATGAATTCATATAGAGATTTCCATTAAAATCTCCTGAAATATTAATGCTCTCAGTTAAAAATTGTTGAAATGATTTCATTACTTATCCATCTGTACAAGTTTTTGTATCCTTATCATCCCTTCTTATTATTTATGTAATACAAAAGGTATGAATTAGCATCTCCATCTTTTTCTTGCTTTACAGATTGGTTTATCTGGAGTTTTAGAGCAATCTATATTATGCATATCTCTCTGCCCAGCAGATCTACTACAATATGAAGAACGACGCTTCGCTCTCTTACCTTTTGGATTTTTTTCAGTTACTGCTGTTTTAAGTTTTGACCCTGGATTCTCTCGACGATAAGCATTTACTGCTGCTTGACTCAATCCATCTGTTTTGTCTTTACGATTAACTTTCTGCCAGTCTTCACTTAATCCAAAATCTGTTCTCCAGTTTGAGTATTCAACTAAATCATTTTCTGGTTCATAGTGTGCTACTTGCACCGGATTTTTATACGGAGATTCTCCACCCCTTATCTTTAATCTATCTCCAAGTACTGAAGATTCATTGATTTTATGTTCTCCACTATCAACATAATCTGCAGCAGAATCTAGATAATCTGCTGCTTTAGTAATTTTAGATTGAACCCATGCCTCAATATTACCTTCACCTTTTAGTTTTTTACGAAGTCTCTTTGCAGCAGAAATAATAGTAGAAATTTCAGATCTTGCCATAGAGTGCTCATGATCATAAGATTCTGGAAAATTACCTGGATGTGGAGTATTAGGTGTATATGACTTCAAATTAATGGGCATAGAATATAAATCCCAAAATTTAGGTCCATATTTACATTCACCACGAGTCTCATCCTTTTGACATTTAGGGCAATATCTCATCATTTCCATTGATTCGTTTTTAGTTCCCCAATTTGATGCACCTACCTTACGGCATTTTACCAAAGCCCCTGATGCATAAGCTGATGGGAATACCGAATATCTTGACTTGACTTTATGATAACAAGCATCCTTAGTTCCACTACCTTTTCCAGGTTTATCTTTTTGTGCTTCTTGAAGTTCCATGGATTCTTTAAGTTTTGGTTCTGCTTTTATATAATTTGGGTCTTTTTTACCCTTTGCAAATGTAGGGACATTTGTTGGGGATGATCCACCAGACTTACTCTGCTGTCCTTTATCCATTTGTCTTTTTCTACGAACAGCGGATCGAATAAGACGTATACCTTTCTTCCCTTTATTTTTTAATGCTTTGAGTCTACCACTACTGAAGCATTTAGGTGTCTTAGTTTCACCTGGTTCATTTGCACATGGAGAACCATCTGCTTGAACCCATCCTGGTTTCCCATCTTTAGATTTAGATCCTTCATACCAATGATGAAGAGTTCCTTCACTCACATCTTTAAATTTGCGATGTTCATTTTTTGCACTTTTCTCCATTTTTTTCAAACGTATATAATAATCTGGAATCTCATCAAGATGCTGAAGTGCAATAGTAATGGCAAGATCTTTATCTTTAGTATGTTCATGTTCAATTGGAATTCCCATATCAAGTTGCTTCTTTACAAATGAAACATCTAAACGATGTTTTTTTGCAATTTCTTCTACACTTTTATGAGACTTTAATTTTGACACATTACTATAATTTACTCTTTTGTATTTATGAATCCTTGCTTTAGAATTTTTGAAAGTTCCGAAGTTGAACCAACAAAAATTGCATTGTTTGTAGTATTATTTGTAGTTTTAGGTGTATCGTCCTCAACTTCTTTAAGTTTTTTCTGTAAATCAATGAGTTTATCTGTAACATCACCAACAGACTTTATAAGTTGACCAGCAACTTCATATGCCCTTGGACTCGCACCTTCACTTGCAAGTTCCATGATGCCATCAATCGCATCTTGTCCTTTTTCAATTAATGAATATAAATTTGCTCTTGTATATTCATAGTCTTTTTTTATATCGTTTGGTTTTGGTTGAATACTAATTTTTTCTGATGATTCTTCAATTTCAACAATACTACTTTCAATATCCACAATAGATTCCCCCATTTGCTCTTTAGTAATCATATATCTTTATGTTGAGTTGGACTATATACCCTGGAATCGGGTAAATACTCCCAAGTTTCATCAAATCCAAACGAATCTCCAGGATTTGCATCAATTGGATCTGGTTCAACTGTATATCTTGCTTCTCGCGTTGCATTCTGAGTTTCAGTACTTGTATACAGATCCACTTGTGCTTTTCTGATAAGTCCTTCAGATGATGCTGTAATAGGTCCAAATAAAAATATCTTTGCTGTAAAATTAAAGGTATATATTAGAATTCTTCTTTCATTTAAGTCTCCTTCATAATCATCTGTAAATGCTGTGCTATCCAATATAATTGGCACATCTCTTTTCTCTCCAATTGCATCTATCAAATCAATCGTAACATTGAATGATGGTTGGAAAAATGGTAGTATTTGCTCTACAACTTGTAAAGCATCAGTTTGAAGTTTACTAATCAAATTTAATTGAAATCCAATATTATATGGAACTGGTAAAAAAACTTGTTTTATATTATTACCATCACATGCTTTAAATGCTTGAGTTATATTTGCTTTTCTAGAAGCATCATATTGAATTGATGTCATTTCATAAGATAATCTGGGAAGAGTCATCGCAATCGGTTTGTTCAATTCAGGTTGTTGTTCAATTCTTGATAAGAATTTCTGAATTGGACCATATGCAATAGGAACTTTAATCTCACTAATACTATCTCCAGATGAATCCTTATGTCTGATATTAATATCGTTAAATAAAGTTCCAAATGCAATGACAGTTTTTCGTATAATTTCGTGATAGTAATAAGTACCTAACGTTTTTCTGTACCCGATTATTCAAAAAAATAAAATCAATAAAACCCAAATGGACTTGATTCTGAGATATCAATAATATCTTCAGATTCAATTTGAATTTCTTTATTATCACTATATTTATCATAAACATCGAAAGAATCATATGTGGATATAGCATATACCGCAGATGATGCAGATCCGACTATAATTTCACCTGGATAAAATCCTTTAGTTGCCGCATTATTTACTATCGATACTTTTAATATCTTAGTATCAGAATCCCAGAATTTAACAGTTCCAACAGTGCCTGAAGTAGATCCAATCACTGACTCATTAAATTTATAATTTCCAGTTCCAGATATGATTGATGGTGGTGCTATTGTAATTGTTGGTGATACTGTATAACCCACACCAGAGTTTGAAATTAAAATTGATGATATTTGATTATTTGTACCTATTGATGCAATACCAACTGCAGTGACTCCAGTTCCTACTGATCCTGTTATAGTTATAGTTGGTTTAACCTTATATCCATTACCCACATTAGACATAGCAAAACTTACAATACCATTTTCTACAGTTTCTATTTCACAGGTTGCAGCAGCACCAGTACCTCCACCCCCATTCACAGTAATTATTGGTGCTACTGTGTATCCAATTCCAGAATGAATCATTACGATTTCTTTTATGACTTTAGTGCTACCTTTTGAGGTTGTGATTGCAACAGCCGTTGCATTTGTACCTCCAGATGGTGCGGTTGATATTGAAACAACTGGAGCACTTGTATATCCATATCCATCATTATTTAAATATATTCTTTTAACATATCCAGTGCCAATTGTTGCTGTAGCAGTTGCTGTAATACCTGCTCCAATAAGTTGTAGTGTTGTAATATATCCTTCATCCTGTATTTGAGTATCAATTTCTTCAATTGTTGTATCGAGAATCTCATCTTCATACTCAAATAATTCACATTTAAGTTCATATGTATATAATTTACCTAGTTGATAGAAGGAATCTTCATGTTCAACAAATTTAACTTCAAATAATCGTTGACCCAATGGAAAATATATTAGATCTCCTTCACGAGGTCTAGTTGCCAAGTGAATTTCTGGATCATTTACATTTAAAAATGGTGATATGAAATCCTCAAATCTTTCTCTGGAGATAGTTAAACTTAATTCATCCTTCAAACTTACTCCAAATTTTGATAAAATATCCCCTTGTCCAGTATATCCATCTACGTTATTAAGATATGCTTCTATGGCATAATTATCGTCAAACTTAGATGATGAAATTTCCTTTAAAATGGTTTCTTTTCTGACGAATTTTCTAGGAATGTATATTACTTCTACACCATACATTCTCAATTGTTCATTAATAAGTTCCTGAACAAGTCTTTGCTCGCTTTGAGAACCATGTAGAAAAAAGGGATTGAGTGCCATTTTTATCCAATAAAATCGTAAGGTGGTAATTCATAATCCATGGACATTCTTTGTTGTATATCTTCGATCTCACGAATGGCATCATCATACAATTCTCTACCATTCATTTCAATTCCACCTGGTAATTTAACTCCTCTGAATTTGATTAAGTTTTGTCCCCATTGTTTTTTCAGTAGTGCAGTTAAATATTTCTTGAGAAAACTATCATTATAAACTTTAGTGAAATCATTAGGATTAAGTATTCTATAGCAATCTATAACTAAGAATGTATCTTTTGCCTTTGAACCCCAATCAATATCTAGATAAAGTCTATTTTGTCTCTTGTTAAATCTAATTTGTTTGTCTGTTGAAAGTAGAAAATCGATATCCTCAAGATAGGTTTTAACCATAGCATATTGTAATAACTCTACTGAGTTAAAATAATAAAGATCATTCAGGAATAATTGATATTTGATACTCCACATACCGGCGGAAATTGAACTTGTATCAAACTTAAATACTTTTTCAATTCCTATAACTGAATCTGGAACTTGAATATAATTAGATGTCTCATAAAAATTAAAGGTTGTCGTTCCTATTCCTGTAATATTTGATGTACCTGTAGTAGTAACGATTCCAACCCCATTAGTGCCCTTTGCTTTACCCCTATCTACATCATCTTGTGTGATTTTGTATTTTAAATACATTCTTTCAACACCATCATAATGCCTTTCATAAAAATATTGAAGAGCATCATCTACTGCATCATCGATTTGCTCATCTGCAATATTAATCTCTAAAACTGGTGCTCCAAGTTTTCTTAGACAATAATCAATAAGTTCTTGTCTGCTAGATGGTTTTGCCATTAATATTCTCCTCCGTCGATTTCATTAGACCAGGTTGGAATTCCAGAATTATCAGTAGTAAGAATATAGTTGGTTCCACTTATAGATGTACTTGTTGAACCAGTTGATACTAATCTATCTAAAGGATCAAAATACGCTACACCATAAGGTTGTCCAGGAGTGTAGTAAATATATTGACCGACAGTGAGTATCCCAGTTACAGTTCCATAATTTGATGTAAATGTATTGAGACTTGAAGGACCAGTAACACTTAATTGTGAAACTGATGCGATTCCACCTATTACACTCTCTGCAGTGGTTGTAGTTAAACCTGGGGAACCAGATATACTGGATGTTACTCGAATTGCATTTTGTTGACCAATTCTAACTTTAATATTAGACATTATCGAGTAACTCCTTCTCTAACAATAACCATTCCTTCAACAACTCTAGTTTTTACTCCTTGATTGGTGATAATCACATCATAAACATATCGACCGGGTTTTATATTAGTAGTTTGCTCAGAAGTTAAAGAAATCGTTATCTGACCTGAAGAAGGAGGACTTTCAATTAATGCAGTAAAATCAATTGCAGTTGAACTTCCTGCATACTTACGCATCTGTGAAGAAACAGTATATCCAGTTAAATTTAATTCTGAATTAGTATCGGAAGATTCAAGATCAAATGTTTCGGAAAAATCCGACCCAGCATTTATAACTAAATTGTTTACATATACTGCTGCCATTTATATTCAGACTCTACTTCTTATTTATGTTAAATTTTAGGTAATGTTAGAATAGTCTCTTGCTGCTTTAGATACAATTTTAAATAAAGTTTTGCAAACAATTTTGCCTCATCAAGTGATAAATTATCAATTATTCTAGAGTGCTTTTCGTATTCAAATTGTTTATTCATTGAATCTAATTTAATATCATTTGGTTGCATTAAAAAACTCCTTTAGTAAAGATTTAATTTCATTAATATCATTCTTTAATTGTTGAATTTCACTTTTTTGAATTTCATGTTGCATCTTAGCAGACATGTACTGATTGTATGAATTATTATCACAGTTGATTATAGCACCACTATTCTCATCTCGATATAAATTTGGATACCCTTTTACTGGAATCATCATGCTAATGCGATTGTACGAAGGTCTTTGAATCTTGGTGCAAATGCTTGATTTGTACCAGAAGAAACAATTTTAATAGTATAACCTGTAAAATAACCCAAATTATTTGCACTAAACTCATAGTCTATAAATTGATTTTCTAGACTAGGTGGAACATAAACATCAGGTAAACCACTATTTTTTGATTTATCTACAACATCAAAATAACCATCATTATTATTATCAATTGTTAAGTTATCATAACCTGGGAATAGTTCAAATGATGGTTCAACTTCACTTGAATCTGGTCTAATTAAACTGTAAAGTACTCTGAAATCTGATGATGCATGTCTATATGCACTCACAATCACTTTTAATGAAGTTGATGGTTGAGATAAATTAACGGTATTTGAAACGTAAATCATTGCGTGAGGATCATTTAAAATACCATTAACTCTACCATCTGATGAATAATCTGAAATTGGTGAATTGAGTCTATTGTTCTGTAATTCAACTTTAGATTCATCACAGAAAATCATTGGAGATAGATTTGAATTTGTAGTACTTAAATCTAATTTCATTGTAAATGATTTGTTTCTCAATAACTGACTCAAGTACTGTTGCTCATTTACATTTGAGCATACAATTCTAGTTGAAGATAATTGATTTTCCTCATCTAATTCGACTGATTCATATTGTTGATCGATGAAAGAAGTTTCATTTCCATCTACGCTAGTCCCACTAACTGTTCTTATTTGTCCAGAAATTTTAGTTTCGGGAGTTGGACTTAAAGCATTGATGTGAGGTATAATGGTATTAAATTGAATATTCTCAGTAGATTGAACTTTATCTCCTCCACATAAAGTTTCAGTATTGAATGAGAGTTGGGGTGAGTTTTCTGGAGCACCACCAGTTCCTTGATCTGTGGATCTATTAGTTACATTCGAATCAAAATTACTTCGATTAAATTCAATGTAATATTCATCAATCTCAATTCCAGTATCACTTATATCATGTTCTTTGTTAATTCTTCTCAATGACACTCCACCCAACTCATACTTGTAAACTAAAGAATTTACGTCGTGCTCACTTTCTATTGTTGAATCTATACCTCTGGTAATTCCACCAAGAGTTGTTGCACTTGGAACGGAAGTATATTTAATAAGTTCTTCACCAATTTTGATATATCCTGGATTAGATGAACCTACGGAAATATTCTCAAATGTACTAAAGTTTGAAGATGATGATACTGTAATTATAGTATTATCAGTCTTTGACAACTTTGTTGTTAATGTGGTTGCAGGTACATCGCTGGATACACCAAAAATTTCAACTCTATTTGTTTTTGAATACATTCCATGATCAAAATGATTCACTTTAAAGTAATTTCCATTATAAATTCCTCCGACCGGAGTTGAAGATGTAATGGTTGTATTTGCTAGTGAAATTATATTTCCAGAATTATCATAATATGATATAGATGAAACTCCAACATTAAATGAACTACCCTGAACATTGGTTAGATATAAAGTATCAATACCATTTCCAATTCCAGTGATTGTAATTCGGGCATCTCTACCTCCGACTGGACTAACAGTTGATGTAACAATACCCACTACATCTCCAATTTGGTATCCATTACCTGGATATAATGTAGAGACAGCAATTCCGGTAATTGTACCATTGCTGGTAGTTAAGTTTAATCTCAAACCTGAACCATTTCCTATAATATTATAGGTCTGAACACTACCACTACTATAGTTTGATCCACCAGTGGTAATTCCAACACTAGTAACTGTACTTCCTGTACCTGCTACGTAACCGGAATTATATGTAGCAGATTGAACTGAAATTTTTCTACCAGTTGTTAAAATTCCAATGATATTAGAATCAGTAATTGTAGTAATCCCAAGATTTACTTTTCTTGGTAAAATAGTAATTGGATTTGGACTTAATACAGAACTTTTTTCAAGAGTTGGATTATGGAACAATACACTTCCAGAGTTTGCAGTGAAGTTTGCTTTATATAACTTAAATTTTAAGTCTTGAGATTGATTTGATGACCATATTGATCCATTTTGAGATTTAAACAAACTACCAATTGCAAATTGTCTAGAGTATCTTACTGCTTGAGAATCTGGTAAATTTGCAGTCTCGATAGTTTTTTCATTCATCTCTGCAATCCAAACTTCATATTGATCTGATTGAGGAGATAGTAAAACTATCGCATACTCTTGATTTGGTTCAAGATAAATTGGATAATCAAAAGTTACTTTTGTTGCAACTGAAGCATTACTTGATACGTTAATGTCACTGGGATTTAAATCTATGGAATTACCTATTACTTCTCTGGTTGGAGTTCCCAATTCCATCTTACGAATTTCAACAGTTAATGGTGCATTATTTGAGTCTTTTTTCGCAAAGAATAGATCTATAGCAGTTAAATATGCCCCAGTTGACTCAGTATTTTCACCAACACTAAATGATTGTGCAAGAGGATCTGAGAAAGTTACTAGTGTAGTTGTGGTAACCACTCTCTGACGTGTTTCCCAAGTTCCTGAAGACTTGTAAATTGTTTCACCTGAAGATATACTAGTACTTCCAGGTAAAGGTATTTCATTCGTAGAACTAGATGTCAATTTGTAAACTTTAGTTCCAGTTGAAATTTTAACATTAGGTTCTGGAATGCTATTTGGATTTCTTATAAAGAATGAACCTGAAATAGACCCATTGATATCTGAAATAAGTCTTAAGTCTTTAACATAAGCAACAGACTTACTAGTTTCTCCAACTAACTTCATTCCAATTGTAAGATATCCTGAATATTTTCCAATAACTTCAGAGCATAAAGAGTTTATGTCTATATTCAAGGTTTTTGATGTTGCACTATATGAAGATGGAATGGATTCACTAGTGAAATAAGGATTTGTAGTATAAATTGCTGATGGACTATTAAATGTTCCATCCTTATGATTAGATTGAGCAACTCTAAATGTGATTAATTTATTACCATTAACAAATCCATTTACAGTTTCTCCAACCTGAAACGCAGAAGATGCTCCATAAGTACTAAGAGTTGAATCAGTTGCGATCTCAACTAATTTTGGAATAAAATCAACTCCACTATTTCCATCTAAAAATTGATAGTATCTAGTAAATGACTTTAGATTTACTGCATTAAATCCAGTATTTCTGGATCTCATATACTCTTCTGATTTAGATGAAATTAATCTATTTTCAACTGATGAGGTTGAATTAGATGTCACCCCTCTTAAGAATCTAATTCCACCAAAATTCAAAGTTCTACTAATTCTTAAATCATTTAATTGAGTTGTTCTAACCCAACTATCACTTTGAGGATTTAATTTTATAGTTCCACTATATGAAATTACATTGAATGGATTTACATTTTCAACTTTGGTTGCAAATGGTTGTTCAATCCAATCAACTGATTGATATTTTAATGTAATGACCTTACCAGTTTTTTGGATATTTGAATCGAATAGTGCATAATTACTATCTGGTGCAAATGTTTCATCTGTAAATTCCTCCAATGATACAGGAATTAGTTCCAAACTATTTTTAGATACATTTACACCGAGTTCATCATTCTTTACAGTTGCCTTTGATACGTCTGTATTAAAATTATCTTCAGTTTTAAAATCATCTACAAAAAATCCAGTTTTAAATCTGTTTAATTTTCCAGCATCTTGAATTAGTAAGGTTTGAATATTTAATTCAAGTAAAGAAAGTGAAGTAACTTTTTCTAAATTCTCTATTCTATCCTCAATTTTTCCAATATCTCTCATTGTATATCGTCTATTATCAACCAAAGAAATTTGAGCATCGGATACACTGTACAGATATGGAGGAAGTGTAATGGATGCAATTTCCATTGCATCATCCAAATTACTCGGTGATTTAGGATTTACAGATGGAGTGCCCTGTAGAACACTAAAGGTTCCAAATTTATTTAAGTAAATTTTATCAATTCTACCTAGATAATAATCATATCCAACTAAAGCACTCTCATTTGGAGTCATGATTATTTTGGGATCTGATCCAAAATTTCTAGATGAGAAATCAAAAGGAGATGAAGTAGTACTACTAAAGTCTGATACTCTTGGTCTAAAATCTAAAGTATCTGATGCCCTTGTGTCATCTATTCCAATAGTTGGAATGTCACTTGAGAATCTTTCTTCACTGTAACTATTTACAGTAAATACATCGCCGCTGTCGTTAGTTGGGACTGTATAGTAATCAAATATAATTAAAAGTCTTCTGGATGGGGAACTTTCACCAGTCTTTCTGACAAGTCTGGAATAATCATAATATTGATCTTTTTGTCCTTTATCTAAATTATATTTTGAAGTTATATCTTTATATTTACCAGGGATGATAGAAACTATTGTGGTTTGAATATTTGATTCATTAAAAGTTACACTTTCACCAACTCTGAATCTATTTTCATTTAAATATACAATACCCAGGACATTGGTTGAGGGTTTTGATACAACTCTAGCAATAGCATTACTAGTATTTCCAATAATGTTTTCACCAATAATCGCATTGTTTGTTACGTTTGATATTGTATTGAATGTAACTTGATCTAGAACTGGGGTGTTCGTATCTAAAGATTCATATATTGCAACAATGTTTACAACATCTGGATAATTAAGAGAAATCTCTTCATCTTGAACTCTCAATCCATAATATTGATTATAAGTGAGTCCATCATTGATTGAAGTGTTGACTCCAACTCCAGAATAATTATTTTTAGATAAAATTACTTCTAAAGTTTTTGATCGAGTAAATTGCTTGATTTTACTCTGTACTCCATTTTTAACAAATGTTGCATTAACACAAGCAATAGTTTTTGTGTCTGCTGAAATATTTGAAAATGTAACTTGATCTGAACTTGGGAAATTGACTTTATCTGATGTCAGATTTTCAACTGAACCATCAGTGTAAAAAATCGAATATCTCTCTTCATCAAACGCTTCAAATTGTGCTGATGTTGAATTAATACCTAGATTGAAATTTCCAGTATTTAAGGTTATAGTCTTAGATGAACTATGAGTATATCCAGAATTAGTTTGTGCTGAAAATGTGATTGTAGAAGAGTTTAAATTAACAGAAGAAACGTTTGGATTTGGAAGTTCTGCATATAAAAATCCATTCTGTTCATTTTTTATTTTAGATGCACCTATAGAATATTCACCACTATACTGTGAAGTTGGAAGTGAACCATCACATACACCTGTAACACTGGTAACTGCAACCAATGTCATTGAATTTAGAGAAGGTGAAATAGACGTAATTCTATTATAAATTTCAGTTGAAATTCCTGCTCTTTGATATCGAATAATAGAATCAGTTTTAATTCCACTAAATGTATATGGAGATGGAATAGTTACAGTACTAATACCACCACTCTCGGCAGATATAGTTATAATTCCATCTTTGGAGATTCTATCAAGTTGAGTATCTGATATAAATGCAGTTGTAAATCCAGATACTGAAGTTGGTTGATGTACAGACTTAATATCTTCTATTCCATATACCTTAATTGATGCAATACTCCGAGATACTGTCACATTACCATTAATTGAAATCTGTTCACCTACTGAAAAACTTCCAGAAGTCTGTCTGATTTTAATTGTGACTGAATTTCCACCTGAAGTAACTGCATATCCACTTGCACCACTACTCAATCCCTTAATATATGAGGTTGCAGGTACTTCAGTTGATGATACAGATTGATTTAAAGTTAATTCAGTATAAGTCTGAATATCATAAAGATATAAATCCCAATTAGTTACCGCTCCAGTATAAGCAGAGTCTGTAACATTAAAACTGTAAACACGAGCAGATCCAATTGTAGAACCTGCTGCAACGGTGTTACTATTTTTTCTTTGATTTTGTAGGTAAATTTCACTTTTTTGCTTCGGTGCTCCGCTAATATTATTGACTCGAAGTAAATTCCCCATCTCAAATGGAACATTTACAGATGTTCTGGATTGAGTAGTTCTTGGTTTTTGAATATCAATAATTTCAACACCAGTTTTTTCGATATCATATCCTCGAACATATGCCTTACCTGGTGATAACTTGACACACATCAAATCATCATTTGGAACATTACCCTGATTAGTTGTCTCATTACTAAAGAAAATTCCGTTATTACCTAGTCTATCATTTAATGAATTGTTTAATGAAATTTGAAATGGATTTACAACATAATCACCAGATTCATCATAAGTTCTTTGTGCGAGATAATCTTTAATAAGTGAATATGAAGTCTTTGAAATTACTTTTTGAAGTATACCATTTTTAACTCTAAGAATTTCAACAAAATCAGTATCGTTAGTATCAGTTAAAAGTTTTTTAGTTAAAGTTAATGAAATTTTGAATCTATGTGCCCCAGGTGCAGCATAATTCGTAAATCCCTTAGAGTTATCATAAAGAGTTGAATCATCTTTTTCGGTGATGATTTGCTCATTAACTCTTAGACCAACTCTATATGAGGGAGTATTTGTATAATAATCTAATAAAATAGTTTGCTTAGGAACTGAAACAAATGTCCCACGAATAAAATATACACCGTTGTCAATGGAAGCAGCAGAACCAATTGACGTAGAATTTATGGCAATAGTAGTTGCAAAAGGAGTTCCTGCTAAAATTGCACCTACTGTTTCATTTGAGACTAAATTCTCACCATCTAGGAATGGATTAATTTGATAATTTATATCTGAATTCAAATATTTAACATAAAGTGTTGCATATTCAACGTCAGAATTTGGAAGTTGTACAAATTGTACAGTTGCTGTAATACCAGATGCTTGACCTGTAATGGTCTTTCCTACAAAACTTTGGAGGTATGTGGATACATCTACTCCATATTGTTGAGAATTGACTTTAACTGCATGAAATTGATTATCATAAGTTACATTTCCAGGGATCACCATTGATCCTTCTTTGAAAATATGACTTCCAAACGATTCTATTTGATTTTGTAGAATAGATTGTAAGGTGTTTAATTCACGAGTTTGAATTGGTTTTCCTGGTTGAAATAGAACCTTATAGTAATTTTTATCTTTAGCACCTATAGAAGGTTCTGAAAAATCATCAAAATATGGACTTACATTAAGATTTGTTTTTTGTGCCATTTTTTAAAATTCCAGGATAATTTTAATGTCTTCTTTTTGTCTTAAGTCTCTTTCAACTGTTTTTCGATTACTAATATAAATTACATCTCCAGACTTATTATTTATCTCTGGAGTTGAGAATCCGTTGGTAAATGTGACACCCAAGTTTATAATTTTATTTGAAATTGTAATTGTACTACCACTAATGGATGTATCTACACTTGCACTCCATCCACCTTCTTTCCCAATGTTTGCAGATGAATCAAAATCAACTATTCCAGATGAATTAAAATATGTTGACATATTATTGAAATCTACATTGGTTGAACCTCCTCCACCATTATAATATAATGATCTATCTCTATAGTATTTTAAAATTTTTGTTTCTGTATCATATGACGCCACATAACCAACCGCTTTTTTACCATCACTTCTGGTCTGAATAATCTTATCTCCAACTGCAGGAGTACCATTAATTATTGAGGTAAGTGCAATTCCAGATAAAGCAGAAAATTCATTTTGAGTGTATACAGATGATGAATTATATGCCGTTGGATTTTTAAGAATTCCTACTTGAGCAAATTTAGTATCTACTGGAAAATCTTTAGTAGAATCGTCAAATCTAGCATAAATTAGAATCTTATCCGCACCTAATTCATGATAAACGTCAAATCCGTGTCCTTTTGATGGTGGAATGATTGGAACTAATTCTGCGTAAGTTCCTGGATTTAGAGTAGTACTCAAGTCAACCAACGCATAAGTATAATTTTTACCACCTGACGTAACAACAACATCACTAATTTGAGTAGATGAATTTACTGTAACTGATACAGTCCCTCCTGAACCATCTCCGACTAAATTACAAGTTCTTGTACCTGATGTATAACCTAATCCGCGATTCTTAATAAAAACTTTTTTTATTTGATTATCGTTTATATCTGAATCTCCATTTTCTCGTATTGCGGTAATTTGAGAATCAGTCGATGTAGACCATTCATTAGGTACTGTTATATATTCAGATGAATCAAATTTAATAATATCACTTGGAGAAATGGTATAAAGATACTTCCATACATACCCATCACTTAACTTAGTTGGATCTAAATCAGTGAAAGTTGGTTCAACCTCAGATGAATTTGCAGTAGTTTTAATTCCAGATGTACCATTATCAATACAGATATAAACCTTATACTGTGAATTTACTACATAATAATTCGCATCATAAAGTCTCATTGCACCTGTTGTTGGTGCGGGATTAATTACACTGTAATCAGGTCTATACATATCATATTGTGATCCTGAAGTCCATTCTATTTTTCGAATTACTCTTCTAACATTTGCATCTGTAATTCTCTTTCCAAATAAAATTGTGGACTCATAATGATTTAAATAATCCACATTATCAGTTGGATTTGGTTGAGTTGTATCCCAATTTGAATCTCTACCAAATCCTGATGTTGTTGGATTAGAAAGACCTACAAACACATAATATGAATTTGAAGAATCGACTACAGAATCCACAAAATTGGATGCATTCAGTATTCTAAAGTTATCTGTTACAATTGCAGACATTTGAATATAGTTTTTTCTATATTTATATCATTCAAATTGAACCGTTACTTCCGGTTTCAAAATTACGTCTTTGAACTGTTGGATGAGATGTAAGTCCAGAATTAACAATAAGGTTTTTAGTATTTAATGTAATTGGAGTTGATTCTCTAGTGAAACCTGATAATTTACCCCAGGAGAACTTACCGACCATAGAACCAGTTGTCGCAATACCAA
>Ga0129336_10000161_pt1 | contig 35081 bp, 23 predicted proteins | sample CPB6_02_DNA_FD_96878 | JGI IMG/M metagenome (GOLD analysis project Ga0129336, IMG submission 96878) | Freshwater to marine salinity gradient microbial communities from Chesapeake Bay, USA - CPBay_Sum_0.6_0.2_DNA | ecosystem: Environmental > Aquatic > Marine > Coastal | place: USA: Chesapeake...
CAAAAACAAGATTACGGTTGCATCTTTACTCTTGATCCTGATACTCAAGAATTGTATTATGCTCCTGTTTATCAAGACAATACTGTAAATCTTAATGAATTTGCACCTGTTGATTTTGATGATGTAGATGATGAGTATGATGTACTCTCTATTCAACAAGAACTGATTACCCTCACTAATTCTAACTGATGAACGATTCTACACTTGATCTTTTCTGTCAGCATGAAGATGAAAATTATGCTGATGAATATGCAATGGAATTAGAAAGGAAAGCGAGTTCCTTAGAAATTACAGTTGACTATTATATGATGGAGTTTATTTAAGCATAATACCAATAACAACCAATCCAACTATTTTTTCCTGGATTTTTAAGTGATTTAATTAGTCCAGTTCCACGCTTTCCCTTAATAGTAACTGACGCCTTATTTGCACTTTCAAACTGATAAACAAGTTCTCCTGTTTTTTTATCATATCCAACAACAGGTTTGATAACTGGTCTATCATCAATCTTCCTCCATTTGTATCCATAAGCAATCCAATTATTTTTAATTGCATTACTAATGTTTCCAGCGTATTTCTCATTACCTGCTATCTTAAGTCCTGCCTCTCTCATACTATCAAATTCAATAGTTTCCCCAGTTGTTATGTTTACGCCTTGAATCTTTCTTTTAGCATGAGATCCACCTTTATTTTCACATAGCATAAATCCCCATTTTTCTCCACGTTCTAATTTATTTTTAAGTCCTTTACTTACATTATCAACCCATTCATCAGAACGAGAAACATTACTCATAAATGCTGATATTTTTTGTTTTGTCTCCTCTGTATGTTCAAAGTATTCTCCTCCTGTTGTTGCATTGTATCCATTGCGGTAGGAGTCAAGAAAATCTATCCACCAGATTTCACGCTCATTTAACAAATCAACATTGCATTCTTCAAGTATGCGAATCTTGAAGTTATCTAATCCATACTTATTGATTGCTCTGTAAAGTGGTCTATCACTATATGTTCTACTTTCTGTAATATGGTGTAACCAACGCTTGTTGAGTTGTTGTCTTGTTTGTCCGACGTATTTCTTATCATTAACTGTATTTGTAATAAGATAGATTGTTCCTTGTGTTAATGCCATAATATGTTAGAGGATTTGGTGATATTTATTATAACTTGCTGTCTTTTTGTTTGTTTTCCACAGATTTGGGTAGTTTTCCGCAACCTGTGGAAAAGTATTAAAAAAACATAGTAGCGTGGTGATTTGTTTGTATAATAGTTGAGTTATATGTTAATGCTTTGATAAATGTGAGATCTTGTAGTGATCTTGGATTCTCTATTATAACATAACAGCACTGTTTTGTCAATACCCCGCCGCCACTAAAAAAACTGGCACAAGGCGAAAAAATAAAACAGTATAGCACTATTGTTATATCTTATGAAACCCGTGAGACTCAGTATTCTTATGAGTTTCGCGGGTTTTTATTTGTGTAGTTGTGAGACTCACTCGACGCAAACCACTCAGAAAAGTGGCACTTAGACTTATGAGTCTCACAAAATCTGCTGTAGACTTTTAGGGTGGCAAGAGGGAGGGAAGAATTCATCACCCCCAACAATAACAAATCCCCACATACTGGGTGATACTTATAAACGCCGTGAGAGGTGCCTAGAAGACCCAGGAAGAGCATTGTTCTTTATATTCCGAATATTCCTTCATATTGTTGTATATTCTTGTCTTTTGATAATTTATTTGGTCTTTAATTTTTTGTTCTTTTGATTTCTTTGGTTTTGTAGATGTAGATATTTTTAATTGCGAAGTTTTATTTTTGATTATGTCTGCGTGTGATGTTAATTCCTTATCAAGGTCTATAAGGAATTTGAGAAATTTCTCTCTTATACGCTGATATTCAGATTTTGGTAATGAATCAAGGTATTCTTGTTGCTCACTGAGCATTATATTAATAATATCCTCAATGTAATTGTTTATATTGCAATTTGAATTTGATAATAATCTTCTATAGTAAGTCTCTTTATTATTCTTAATTTCTAGTATTTGTGGAGTTGATTTTATGTTTGAAGATTTTTTTATAAATGATGTTTTAACCATTTTTTCTACATAATCTTTAAAGTCATCGTTGAAGATTATGTCTGAATGGGGCAAATTGAAAGCCTCATTGAGAGACTTAAAAGATTCTTTCATCTGCTCTATAAATGCTTCGCAATTGGTATTTATAGAGGGAGAACATAAAAGATCTCCCCAACCTGTGAAGTTGCGAAGCATCATAGGCGTAGTATTTATAATAAAGAATGGAGATGTATAAATAAACTTACAATGAAAGTTTATTTTTATTAACAACTACAATTTTATACCAAGAGAGCACAATAGGCGGTTTGCCCGATGAGATAAGTCTTTCACACTGGACATATAAAATTCCCTATAAGTTAATAAGTATAAACATTACATAATCAATTCGTTATTAGATAAGACATCGTACAGAATTATCAGAATCAAACAGACACTGAGATCACAACTCAGAACTTGTTCGTGATTAGATAAGATTCGTACAGAGATTTAATGATACGCACCAATGAGAATTAAGAACTCATAAGTTTGTTCGTGATTAGATAAGATTCGTATAGAGCATAACAATATAACACTACTGTTATATTCAAACTGATAAATTCATTCGTGTTTAAATAAGATTCGTATTGAAACTTAATGCGATGTTCTTATACGCGCCTTTACAAATAGAAAAGATTCGTTTATAATTAAAGTTCGTTGTAGAGATTTTCTTGACAGTCAGGATAAGGTCTGATAGAATTCAACAGTAGAGTTTATTCGTTCCTTCGGTCTTTCTCTCTTATGGCAACTTCTTCTCTCACAGGACAAAAGAATAAGTATCGCATCACGTTGGAATTAAACGTGAATGAGGATTTTAATCCTCATCAGATTAACTGGAACAAACTCTTTGAACTTGATCGTAATGAACAGGTGAAGAGTTATGTAGAAGATCTCAACGTGCGTTGGTAATTCTAATACTCTTCAATTTGCCCTAAGTGTATTATACTCAGCGTCAGTAAGGTATATCGCCTGATAAATGTTTCGTTTATTATTATTACTTTGTCTGATTGTTTATATCACTTGGGGCAACTTAGTTCTTTATACTTATCATTGTTCGTCGTGAATTGGCGGCAGTTAGTATAAAGAATAGGCAATTCTTGAGGTATAAGTAGCGTAATTGTTGGCGGTTCGTATAAAGAACTGTGCTATTTTATAGTATTCGCACAGTGATTTGGGGCAGTTAGTATAAACAATGACGAATAATGATAGTTATTCGTTGTCAGTTGTTTATTCGTGTTGGCAGTTATTATGTTTTATTGTTTATTGTTTATATTTTGCGTTGCCCCCCGGTTATAAAAATCGATAAGTCCCTAACCTACACTGTATGTCTTTTTCGACCTCTATTTCACTCTCATAAAAAAAAAAATTCTCAGAAAAAAATGGCACAAAAGAAGAAAGCAAATTGTCATGGTTGGGGAATCTTCGGAGGAAAGCACAAAAAGAATAAAAGTTGTGCCACTGGAATATTTCGGACACCCGCACAGAAAAGAGCATCTTCAAAAAGAAAAAAGAAATGAAACACCGCCCATATTGGAGTTTCTGGAAAGTAATCTTTGCGGGATGGATGATACGCTATCCTGACAAAGTATTCTGTATTATTGGAGTTCCTCTTGGAATACTCATCGCAATAATATATAATGCAGCAACAAAATAAGATTGCCAAAAAATTTTCCGGAAAATATTTTATGACTGAAAAGGTTTATCACATATATGCAAAAGATCAGTGCATATATCACAGTTTATCAGAGGAAAAATTTTCTGAGATCTGGGATATGTTGCACAAAATGGTTGAATTACTTGATATGAATATTTCTATAAACGATTTATCTTATGAAGAACTTTATTTTAATAAAGAGGCAATTTTAAATTCCTCTCATTGACAGAAACATATATACACTGTAAAATTAATCTTGAAGGTTTATTAACTTTATGCTTTTGTTGGACAGATTTTATGACAAACTTCCCGATATTCTTGATGAAGAATCTTGCTGGGAATGGAAAGGAGCAATAGATAGGTATGGATATGGTGCTTTTTCTATTGGAAAAAAGACAGTAAAAGCACACAGAATATCATACGAAGTTTTCTATGCAGAACCGCTGAATGATCTTTTATGTTTACATAAATGCGACAATCGTAGATGTGTAAATCCTCAACATCTATTTGCAGGAACAAATCTCGTTAATATGAGAGATAAAGTTCAGAAAAATAGATGTTATAGTGGAGACCAGAAGGGGGAAAATAATGGGGCATCAAAACTTACTGACAATCAGGTAAGAGAAATTAGACAATTGTATAATTCTGGAAAATATACAAAATCACAACTTGGAAAAATGTATAAAGTCCATCGAACTACAATTTATTATATTGTAAATAAAAAAACTTATAAGCATATCTTGGAGGGTTGAAACAATGGCCAAAGGATTTACTGTTAAAGCAGCAGCGCCTCAAAAATCTACAGAGGACTGGGATTATGATGCAATTAAAGAAAGAATGAAAGGTAAGAGTATTGTTTTCTGTCTTCCTGGTAGAGGATGCTCTTTTATCTTTCTGAAAGCATTTGTGCAACTTTGTTTTGATCTTGTGCAAAATGGAATGAGTATTCAGATTTCTCAAGATTATTCATCGATGGTGAATTTTGCACGTTGTAAAGTTCTTGGAGCAAATGTACTTCGTGGACCGAAGCAAGTGCCTTGGGATGGAAAACTACAGTATGATTATCAACTATGGATTGATAGTGATATTGTTTTTGATTCTAACAAGTTCTGGCAGCTCTGTGATGTAGCACTCAATCAGGAAGGAGAGGAGCGTGAAATTGTCGCTGGTTGGTACGCAACTGAGGATGGTCACACAACCTCTGTCGCACACTGGTTGGAAGAAGATGATTTCCGTAAGAATGGTGGTGTTATGAACCACGAAACTGTTGAATCGATCAGCAAGCGTCGTAAGCCGTTCACTGTAGACTATACAGGTTTTGGGTGGGTGTTGATTAAGAATGGAGTCTTTGAGAATCTTGAGTATCCTTGGTTTGCTCCTAAGATGCAAGTGTTTGAGTCTGGTGCAGTTCAAGATATGTGCGGCGAAGATGTTTCATTCTGTCTTGATGCTATTGAAGCAGGATTTAAGATCTGGTGCGACCCTCGTATTAGAGTCGGACATGAGAAGACTCGTATTATCTAATGGTAAGAACTTACAATCTTTTATATAAAGGGCGTAAAATTTATTCAAATCTCACTATAGAAGATTGCAGTGAGATTCTTCAAGACTTCTCAGAGCGTTATTTCTCGGGAGAAGACATTGATCCTAATTTAATTGAAATGGAGGAAATCTAATGGCTAAAGGCGGCGGATCTAATAAGACTATTTTTGAACCTGGCGCACCTAAGAAAACACGTCAAGGACGTTCACCACGTACATTGCTAAGTGCAACTTCTCGTAATGGACGTAAGAAAAAGTATCGCGGACAGGGTAAGTGATCCAACTTAATCCTCAAATCCCAGTCTTTACTCCAAAAGGTAAGGGCTGGGCTTTTTTTGTAATCGATCGTTCGCAGGAGCACGATCTTGAATGGGTTGTCTTTCTAGATAGTAATGGAGAATGTTGGACTTTTAGGAATTCTGACATTCGCATTCAGAAAAATTATACTTTAAATCGGCAAAATACAAATATTTTTGATAATTCGGGATAGAAACCCCGTAAAAAGTTCTGATTTTCAACAATCAGGAGCAAAAATGGATCAAAAAATGCTTAGAGAGATCGCAAATGACGATTTAAACCCAAAAAAACACGATTTTTCTCATCAAAACGAAATTCACGAAAAAATTCGCAATGATGAAGACTATGATGACTGGGAATATGGCACTGAACCTCTTTATGAATCAAAAAATCCCTAATAAATAAGATAGAATTATAATAATCAATGCCTTTACAGAGGGTAAGTCAGGGATTTAAAGATATTAGTATGTCATTTCAGAGCAACCCTCTGACAAATGACCTGATTGCCCTCAAAAATGAGTCTGCAATTGCTCGCTCGGTTCGTAATATTGTATTTACTTTACCTGGCGAAAAGTTTTTTAATCCAAATTTTGGATCTAGGGTAAGTAAATCATTATTTGAGAATATTGATCAAATTTCTGCTTCAATTATTGATGATGAAATTAGAAATTCTATTGCCAATTATGAGCCTAGAGTCAGTTTAATTGATGTTCGAGTAAATCCCGATTATGACAATGGTGGGTTTGATGTTATTATCATTTATAGAATCGTTGGTATTGATGTTCCAACGCAACAATTACAATTTGTTCTGCAACCTACTAGGTAAATGCCATTAGTAAACTTTTCAAATCTGGACTTCGACCAGATTAAAACAAGTCTTAAAGATTATTTAAGATCAAACTCAAATTTTACTGACTATGACTTTGAGGGATCTAATCTCTCAACTATTCTTGATGTTTTGGCATATAATACCTACATCACTTCATATAATGCAAATATGGTTGCAAATGAGGTGTTTATTGATAGTGCAACGTTAAGAGAAAATGTTGTTGCACTTGCTAGAAATATTGGGTATGTTCCCAGATCAAGAAAAGCAGCAGTTGCAACGATAAGTTTTTTTGTAGATACAACTCAACCATCAAATAACGGATTATCTCCTTCATCATTAACTCTAAAAAGAGGTACTATTGCTAGCACATCAGGAACTTTTGGAAATCAGTCGTTTGTATTTTCTATTTTAGACGATATTACGGTTCCAGTTGTAGATAATATTGCATCCTTTAATGATATTCAAATTTATGAAGGTGTATTGCTGACTAGCAACTTTACTTACAACTCAAATAATCCAAATCAAAAAATTATTCTTCCAAATGCGGGTATTGATACTGCACTTATTTCAGTCAGAGTAAAAGATTCTATAACAGCAACAGCATCTACAAAGTATAGATTACAAGATAGTATATTTGATGTAAATAGAGATTCTAGAGTTTATTATCTTCAAGAAATTGAAGATGAAAGATATGAATTAATTTTTGGTGATGGTATTTTATTTGGTAAGAAACTAGAAAATAATAATTATGTTGAAGTAGATTATATTGTATCTAATGGTGATAGTGGAAACGGAGTAAGTCAGTTTAGTTTTTCTGGAAGACTGACTTATACTAGGAATTCTATAGAATACACCGTTACTTCCGGAATATCTCTTTTGACAACTGGTATTATTTCTCAAGGTGGAGAAAACATTGAGTCTGTAGAATCCATTAAAAGGTATGCTCCAAAAATTTATGCCTCTCAAAATAGAGCATTATCAGCAAATGATTATGAGATCTTAATTCCAAACAAAATATATCCAGAAACAGAATCAATTTCCGTTTTTGGTGGAGAAGAATTAGTTCCTCCACAGTATGGAAAAGTTTTTATTAGTATTAAACCAAGAAATGGGGATTTTCTTCCAAACTTAATCAAAGAGAATATTAAAAGAGATCTTAAAAAGTATACAGTTGCTGGAATTGTACCAGAAATTCTAGATTTGAAATATCTTTTTATTGAAGTTAATTCGAATGTTTATTATAATACTAATCTTGCACAAAGTTCTGCATATGTTTCTTCTTTGATTCAATCTAATGCCAATAAATATGCCGAATCTACGGAATTAAATAGGTATGGTGCAAGATTTAAGTATAGTAAATTCCTGAAAATTATTGATGACAGTCATGAATCTGTGACTTCTAATATTACTACAATACAAATAAGAAGAGATTTGAGAGTTGCTTTAAATACTTTTGCAGAATATCAAATTGGTTTTGGAAATGAGTTTCATATCAAAAGTATGGATGGTTATAACATAAAATCTTCTGCATTTAGAGTTTCAGATTTACAAGAAACTGTATATCTTTCTGATATTCCGGATACTAATAGAACAACGGGATCTATTTTTCTATTCACCGTTCCAAATATAAATTCCACTACTTCAACGATTGTTAAACGAAATATTGGAAGAATTGATTACAAAAAAGGAATTATTACACTGAATCCTATCAATATTTTATCAGGAAAAGTGAAAGATGGACAAACAATCATTGAAATATCAGCAGTTCCGCAATCTAATGATGTAATTGGATTGCAGGATCTTTATCTTCAACTAGATATTAATAAGAGTGTTTTTGAAATGATTCCTGACGAAATTTCTTCAGGACTCGATCCTTCGGCATCTAACTATATTGTTAAATCAAGCTACAGCAACGGGAACCTAGTAAGATCATAATCAAATGACAGAAAAAAGAATTCAGTTTAATAACATCATCCAGAATCAACTTCCAGCATATATTAGGGAGGAGGTTCCATTAATTGCTGAGTTTTTAAGGCAGTATTACATTTCTCAAGAATTCCAGAGTGCTTCGACCGATTTAATTCAGAATATTGATCAATACTTAAAATTAGATACTATCAAGAGTAATGCAGAATCAACAACTCTTTTCAGAGACATTACTTTTCTTGAAGAATCAATTCCAGTATCTAATACACTAGGATTTCCAGATTCTTATGGATTAATTCAGATAGATGATGAAATAATCACATATACTGAAAAAAGAGAAAATAAATTAGAAGGAACTGCAAATATTTCGGTTGGATCTACTGTAGTTTTTTATAATGGATTATCTGAAAATTATATTGGTAGAGAATTTAAATTTAAATCTCCTATTGGAGATACGACAGGAAATCAAATAAAGAATCCAATAATAGTATCTGTATCTGATAGTTATTTCACATTATCCTCTATTGGAATAGCATCTACTAGTGTCTATGGATATAAAGACGATGACTTATATCCATTTGAAACGAGTGATCCTCAATTTAGTGGGTGTATAAGAGGATTTAGTGGTACAGCATCCTATGGAAATACAAATGTTGGAATAGCATCAACATTTAAATTGCGATCTCAAGATCAATTAATTTTTAAAGATTCAGAATCTGCAGATCATAGTAAGAAAAATGCTGATGGAACTCCTAAAAATGTCATTAATCTAAGTTCCCTTTTCTTAAAAGAGTTCTTCAATAAAATTAAATACCAATTAACACCTGGTTTCGAGCAAAGAGAGTTTTATAGTTCTTTAGATAAGTATCTGTTCCTTAAACAATCAAAAGATTTTTACTCTACAAAAGGAACGGATCTTTCCTTCCAAATTTTATTCAAAGTATTGTATGGCGAAGACGTTAAAATTATAAAACCACAAGATTATCTGATAAAACCATCAGATTCTCAATATGAAATAACTAATGATCTAGTTGTAGAAAGTATTTCTGGAAGTCCATATGACTTGGAAAGATCTACATTATATCAAGATGCATATGGAGATATATCTAAAGGTTATGCACCAATAACTAGAGTAGAAAAGATTTTTGCAAAGTCTGATAAAGTATATTATAAATTAAGTATTGATGCGGGTTACAATAGAGATATCAATGTTGATGGTTCTCTTTATGGAAACTTTTCAATTCATCCAAAAACAAGACTTATTGGTAATGTAGTTTCTGGAACTAATACTTTAGATGTAGATTCTACTGTAGGATTTCCCTTACAAGGAGAATTATCAGTAATTTATAATGACGGAACTGAAGGAATTATTACATATACTTCAAAGAGTCTAAATCAATTCTTTGGATGCCAAAATATCATAAAATCAATTTCAGATGCAAGTGATGTTTGGTTAAATGTTTATGCTTATGGCACATCAAATAAAAATTCAAATGAAGTTATTAAAGTAAGAATTACATCCGTTCTTAAAGATTTAGAAATTGTAGATGATACTTATTATTATAATAATCAAGACACTGGTATTATTAGAACTCTTGGCGTAAACCCAGAAGATGCTGTAGTTTCCAATAATTGGATCTTTAATAACTCATTATCAATTGAGGTATCTTCAATAACTCTAATTGATAGTACAAATGGAACATATCGATTGGTAACAAAGGTTGATCACGGATTTAGAGTTGGTGATAACATAAAAATTAATTCAAATAATGGAATTTCAACCCCATCATCAATCACTAATATAGTTTCCGATAACACCATTGAAATTAGTGGTCAGGGGAATCTTAATTTAAATGCATCATATTCAATTCAAAGAAATTTACTTAAGGTTAATTCTTCAAAGTATTCTTACTTATCAAATCAAACTACTGATATTCAGAACATTTATAAGATTAAAGATAAAACTCTCGTAGCATCTTCATCTCTGCCATCTTATGCAAGTCAGTCTTTAAATGCTTTTGATAGATCTGTTTTATTCAAAGGGACTTTTATAAATACTGAACTTTCTGGTTATCCAGGACTTACTGACACAATTAATTTGGGATTGGATCATGGATTTTACACTGGAGACAGTATATATTATACGCCATCATCTAAAGATGATTCTTTGTTTGATGAAGGAGTATATATCGTCCAAAGAGTAAACCAAACTACGATTAGATTTGCAAAAAGCAGAGAAAATATTTACAAATCTATTAAAGAAAATAAAAATTATTTTGTTAAATTTAAAAGTTCTATCGAATTAAAAAATAATAGCAAAATACAGGATTATGATTTTTATTTAAAAAAATTAGATTCTCAAAAACTTTTAAGGGAAATCAATCCCCCAGTTAATGATGGAAGAGACTACGAAACAACTCCAGGAACTGTGGGAATTTTAATTAATGGCGTAGAAATATTAAACTACAAGTCAAAGGATAAAATTTACTACGATTCAATAGAAAATATTAATATTATTAATTCTGGTTCTGGATATGACATTATTAACCCACCAACACTGGTAATAACAGATTCTGTTGGAACTGGAGCAACAGGTTATTGTGCGGTTAAAGGTTCTCTTCAAGAAATCCGAATTGTAGATCCTGGATTTGGTTATTTAGAAACTCCGAAAATTAATATCAGTGGCGGAAATGGAATTGGGGCAAAGGCAAATGCATCAATGAAGTTAATTGATCATAAAGTATCATTTAATTCAGAATCTAAATCGGCGTTTGTCAATATTGCAAATAGCACCATTGGATTTTCCACTTATCATAAATTTAGAAATGCGGAGAAAGTAATATACAGAACTAATGCCCAAAAATCAGTAGGTGGCATTTCTACAAATTCTTCATACTATGTTTCTGTAAAGGATTTATTTACAATCAAATTACATAAAACTTATGCTGATGCTTTAGTTGGAGTTAATACTGTAACATTTACTTCTTTTGGCGTAGGAAATCATGATTTAGAATCTGTTAATAAAAAATCAGTAATAGCATCAATTAATATAGAAAACAGTGGATTGAATTATGAAAATAAAAAAAGAACTGTGAGTTCTTCTGGCATTAGTACGTCACTTGGACATATTTCTATAAAAAATCACGACTATCAATCAGGCGAAATTATTAGATACACTACAAGTGGATCACCAATTAGTGGTTTAACCTCGAATACAAATTATTATGTAACTAAAGTTGATGATAATAATTTTAAACTTTCTCTAGTTGGAGTAGGAACTGATAATCAAGATTTTTATTATAAAACCAGTCAGTATATTCAATTAAATTCAACTGGATCCGGTATTCATGCTTTCAATTATCCTCAAATAAGTGTGGAAGTTGTTGGAAGTGTTGGCATATCATCTTCATTCAAAGCAACAATTCAACCAATTTTTAGAGGAGAAGTCACCTCTGTTTACTTAGAAAACAATGGTGTTGGTTATGGATCATCTGAAATTATTAATTTCAATAGAATTCCAAACACAACTTTAAATAGTGGATCTGAAGCGCAACTCCTTCCTATAATCAATGATGGAAAGATCGTTGATATTTTAATCAATAATCCAGGAAGAGATTATAATTCTCCCCCAAATTTAAATATTTCGACAGGAGGAAATGGATCAGGTGCTGTTTTAACTCCCATATTAGAAAATGGACAGATTAAATCAATTAAAATTATTGAAAGTGGTTCAGGATATGATCCAAATAATACTTTTATTACTGTATCGTCGGCAGGTGTAGGTGTCGAACTAGACGCAAAACTAAAATCTTGGACAATTAATCTTTTTGCAAAATATTTTAACAAAATAACACCTGATGATGGATTTGTTTTCTACAATTCCAATTCAAAATATGGATTGCAGTACACGCATTTATATGCACCAAGAAATCTAAGAGAGAATATTTATGCAAAAGAGAATAGCGGGAAAACTCTTTATGGTACATTTGATTTAATACGACAAAATGGCATTGAAGTTTCTTCCACTAAACATTCCCCAATAATTGGGTGGGCATATGACGGAAACCCAATATATGGTCCATATGGATTTTCAAGTAAAAGTGGGGGAAGTATTTCCAGAATGAGATCTGGTTATATTTTTAATTCTTTAGTAAATAGACCACCATTTCCAATCGGATTTTTCGTTGAAGATTATGAATACAAAAATGTAGATGATGATACTGTTTTGGATGAGTACAATGGAAGATTTTGTGTTACTCCAGATTTTCCTAACGGAACTTATGCATATTTTACTACTATTGACGAAACATCTTCAGACTCTTTTGGAAATTACAGACTACCAGTTTTCCCATACATTATTGGAAATAAATTTAAATCCACCCCAAATGAATTTAACTTCAGTAGGTTCTCAAACCAAGATGATATTAATTTAAATGAGACGAAATGGGCAAGAAACACATCACAATATAATTTACTTAAAACTGGTTCATCTTATCCTTACTTATCATTACCAAATGATTTAGATCAAACGATTGATATCAAATATGCTTCTTCCGGTTTTATTGAAAATGTTGATATTATAAATGGAGGATTAAACTATAAAGTAAATGATAAGGTAATTTTTGATGATGAAGGAACTAGTGGGTTTGGATTTGCATCGAAAGTTTCTAGAATTGGCGGAAAAACTATAAACTCTATTAGTGTAGCAAATACAACCATTTATAATGCAGAAATTTACTCTCTTGAAGGAGGTAAAAATTCATTAATTGTTCAATCTGATTCTCCACATAATCTTACAAATACAGATCTTGTTGCTATTTCCGGATTAAATACCACTTCATCATTAATTGGAGGATCATATACTATAGGTGTTTCAACAAATATCCTATCTGTTTCAAATCCTTCTGGTATAGGATCAGTGGGAGTAACTGGAATAGTTACATTTATTTCTGTAGGGGGAAATCTTTCTCCTTCTTCCATAAGAGAAAATGATATTTACAGAATTGGAAACGAAAAGGTCAAGATTTTAAATGTAGATAGAAATTCATCTAGAATTAGAGTTTTAAGATCTGTTGAAGGAAGTGTTGGTTCTGCCCATAGTTATACTGGTGTTTTGTATGAATCTCCTAGAAGATTCGCCATAAATGCAGGTGATACTACTTCATATGCATATAAAGCAAACAAAGAAATCTACTTTAATCCAAAAGAGTCTCTTGGCGTTGGAACTATTTCTGGAGTAGGAATTGGTTCCACTTTAACATTCTCAAATCCAGGGGTAGGGATCACTCAAATTTTTATTCCCACAAGAACAATTTATTTTCCAAATCATAATTTGGAAACGGGAGATTCTCTAATTTATTCGACCAATATAGGAACTTCAATTTCGGTTTCAAATAATGGGATGTCTTCGTGGATTCTTAATGATCAGTCTGTTGTTTATGTTGCAAAGATTACAAATGATTTGATTGGAATATCCACGGTAAAAGTCGGTCTTGGATCTACCGGAACCTTTGTAGGAATTGCTACCACAACTACTTCCTCCAGTATTCTATACTTTACCGGAATTGGAACTGGTACATATCATAGCTTTAAAACAAATTATCCAAAACTTTCGGGTCAAGTATCAAAAAATATTGTAACTGTTTCCACTGCACAAACACACGGACTTGCAAATAATGATGATGTCTTTGTAAATGTAAGTCCGGGAATTTCTACTTCAATCATAATCAAATATGATGATACTAACAGAAAAGTTCTAGTAAATCCAAGATCTTTTATTTCCAGTGATGTTGACGTAATTTCAAATTCAATATTAATTACAAATCATAATTTTGAAAATGGACAAAAAGTTGTTCATACCTCAACATCTCCTTCTGGTGGTCTGACTAACAATAAAATTTACTATGTTGTAGTTTTTGATAGGAATACTGTAAAGTTATCTCCTTCATACTATAGTGCAACAAGTTTAAATCCAGAAATAATTAATATCACTTCAGCATCAAGTGGAACTTTATCCGCAGTAAATCCCCCAATTAAAGTTTATAAAAACTCAACGGTAACTTTTGATCTATCAGATTCTTCTCTTTCATATCTCAATGGATTAGTTAAATATTCTGCATTTGAATTAAACTTCTATATTGATTCAAATTATACTCAAATCTTCGATAAATCAGAATTTAGTAAAGCATTTGAAGTTACAAAATCAGGAAATGTTGGAATAGATGCTAATGCAAAAGTTACATTAAATGTAACTGAAGATATTCCGGAAAAGTTATATTATAAATTAGACCCTGTTTATGATAACATTCTTCCTAAAGTAAAAGAAGAAGTTAATATTGATACTTCTGTTAATGAAAATAATGAGATACAAGTTACTTTTAGTGGATATAATGGAAAACATAGAGTTGTATCAACTTCTTCTACTTCATTTACATATAATCTAGAAAGAATTCCAGAATCTTATTCTTATAATTCTTCTTCGAAGTTGGAATATGAGACAACATCTTTAACTGCACTTGGACCTATTTCTAGAGTTAATATAACATCAAAAGGTCAAAATTATATAAATCTTCCAAAGTTTTCTTTAGTTGCATCAATTTATGGAACTGGGGCTATTTTAGAAGCATTTAGTAAGTCGATAGGAAAAGTTAAAAAAACAAAACTAAATGGTATTGGATTTGATTTCTCATGTGACTTTACGGTAAGACCTAATGTTATTTTTCCCCAAATCTTAAAAATTGAACCTTTAAATTCCTTAGAGTCAATTGGCATAACATCAGTGGGAAGAGGATACTCATCGTCGCCTGAACTTATTGTTTTGGATGGTTACACTAAGCAGATTTTACCTGAGGTCAATCTCCTATATTCTTTGGGAGATAATTATGTCACTATTTTAAATAATACTTATAGACTTAATGATATAGATCCTATAATTATTCCAACTCAAAATTCTAATGGTGTCGGAATTTCATCAATTTTATACAACTCAACTACCAAAGATGTCACTGCAACATTATCAGTCGGATTTAGTACAGCAAGTGCTTTCCCATTTGCAGTAAATGACAAGGTATTGGTTGAAAACATTAGTGTAGGAATTAATTCCACAGGAAAAGGTTATAATTCCGAAAACTATAATTATCAATTGTTCACTATTACTGCAATTAATGCCAATATTGGCGGAACTGGAAGTGTAACTTATAATTTAAGTAATTCTTTGAATAGTGGAGAAGAACCAGGAACTTTTGATGCTGTTAATTCTTCCGGAAGAATTATTCCAGAAAAATATTTCCCACAATTTAAAGTAATTTTAAAAAGAAATAACTTCTTAAAAAACGAGAGTGTTAGATATTCAAATCAACCAACTTCTTTAGGATTTGTGAAAGATTGGAATGAAAAAATCAAATACTTAAAAGTTTCTTCAAGAGAAATTTTAGAAGAAGGAAAGATTTTAGAGGGAGATTCTTCAAAAACTCAAGGAAGAATTTCTTCTGCCATTAAATCAAATGGGTTTATTAACACTGGTTCATATTCAAAATCAGAAAATGGTTGGGTAACAGAAACGGGAACTTTAAATAATAACTTACAGAGAATTCAAGACAATTTTTACTATCAAAATTTCTCATATTCATTAAAATCTAAAGTTCCATATGATACATGGGAAAATGCTGTTGGATCGCTGAATCATACTGCAGGATTTAAAAAGTTTAGTGATTATCAATTAGAAAGTTTTGGATACTCTGGGATTAGCACTGATGTAGTTTCTATTGTAGATGCAACTGTAGACCTTTATGGAACTGCAAATTTAAACTGTGTGTACGATTTTGATCTCGCAAGAGAAAATGTATTAAATATAGAGTCCAAAACTTTTTCAGATGAAATATTATTTTCAAGTAGAATATTAAAGAACCATTTTGAATCTTTTGGTAACAGAGTATTATCAATTGATAATATCAGTGACAAATTTAATAATAATCAGCGTTTCACAAATTTTTTAATTGCACATAGATTTTTATTATCTGATATCAGAGCTCAAAAGTATATTACCTATGTAAAGGACAGGCAATACCCTTCACATAGACAATTAATGCTTTTTACTTTATTGCATGATGGCAATGTAGGATATTTAAATCAGTATGGTAGAGTGGAAACACGCTATGATTTAGGTTCTTTTGATTTTGATATTGATACGGATGAAGGATTAATTCTTTTCTACCCAGCAGATTATAAAAGTAATAATTATAATGTCACGGTGTTATCGTACAATTTAAAAGATAATTTTGCAGGGGTGGGAAGCACAACTCTTGGTAATATTGTAAAGATTGATACAAACACTACATTCGTCTCATCTGGGTCAACCACTATTGTTGGACTCGGTACTACTTACACATCTGCCAAAATATTAGTTGAGATTACAGGATCCAATGGGCAATATCAATTTAACGAATTGAGTTTGGTTCATGATGGTACAAATGTTGAATTCATTGATTATGGTCAATTGACAACCCATTCTTCAGATGCTTATTCAAGTTCTGGATTGGGAACTTATTATGCATATATTTCTGGATCTGATTTAAATATCGATTTTACTCCAAATGTTGGGTTAGCAGCTTCTATTAGCACTATTCAAGTAGCTATTGCAAATACATCATCGTCTGGAATAGGTACATTTGATATTAAGTATGCTCGATTTGGTGCAGCATCAACTTCAATTGCATCAACATCATCCCCAACTGCAAATGTAATATCCGAATATCCTGATAATTATGATGCAGCGTACTATATTGTTCAAGTATCCGATATTACAAATAATAGACATCAATTATCAGAGGTAGTAGTTGTCAATGATGATAGTGGTGACACTTATATTACAGAATTTGGAAATATTGAAACACATTCTGGTCTTGGTACAGTTGGTGTTGTTACTACTACAAATTCTACCAGATTGACATTTACGCCTCTTCCTAATATTGAAACTAATGTGAAGGTATATTTCAATTCTTTAGTAGACTTAGATGAGATTAATTCACTAACAGAATATAATAACAATACGGCATCAACAGATTATGGAATTTATTATGGAACAGAAATAGATCTGAGACGTGATTTTAATTTAACACATGGTGGTATTCCAATTTTCCAAAGGTATTTTGATGGAAGTGATTCTTCAACAGTAAGTATAGAATCTAATACTATTAAAATTCAAAATCACTTTTTCGTGACTGGAGAAAGGATTACATATTCTCCAGGAAATCCTGGAGAAACTTCTGTTGCAATTGGAATAGGATCTACTGATTTTGGAGTTGGAATTGGAACAACTGACAAATTACCATCTTCAATTTATGTCGTTAAGGTTGATGAAAATAATATTAAACTTGCAAGAAGTGCGGAAGATGCATTAAAATTTGTTCCAAATACCCTTAATATAACCTCAGTTGGTATTGGTACTAATCACACATTTACCTCGACCAAACAGAATGCAAAGTCTATTATTTCTATTGATAATGTTATTCAGTCTCCTGTCGTGTCTACATCACTAACAACGCATTTAGTATCAAATTTACCAATATCTAGAGATATATTATATTCAAATTCTGCTGTTGGACTATTTATTGGCGATTTAATTAAGATTGATGATGAAATAATGAAAATTGAATCTGTTGGCGTTAATGGCACAAATTCTATTTCTGTTTTGAGGTCATGGCTTGGAACTAAAGTCAATGCACATGCTAATGGATCATTAATCACAAAAATAGAAGGTGATTATAACATTGTAGGAAATACTATAAATTTTGTTTCTTCTCCATACGGAAATGTCCCCCTCAGCACAACAACAAATTCTCCAGATGAAAGAGATTGGTCTGGAATTACTTCATCATCTTCTTTCCATGGAAGAGTGTTTATGAGATCTGGAATTGAGGATTCATCTAATGAATCTTATTATAAAAATTATATTTTTGATGATATTTCTTCTTCATTCACCGGGTCTCAAAAAGCATTCGCTTTAACTTCAAATGGTGTAAATGTATCTGATGTTTTCGAAGATAATGCAGTAATACTTGTTAATGAAATATTCCAAGAACCTGGATTATCGAATAATTATACTTTATCGGAAACATCTGGGATAACTTCCGTCACATTTGTAGGAACTGCAACTTCTCTTGCCTCTGATATCAATACATCAAATCTTCCCATTGGTGGAATAATTGTTTCTGTTGGTTCCACAGAAGGTTTTGGTTATCAACCTTTAATTTCTGCTGGAGCAACGGCAACAGTATCTATTGCTGGGACTATAGCTGCTATTAGTATTGGAAATAGTGGATCTGGATATAGATCCACTATCCAAACACCTACCGGCATTTCTAACATAACTGTAAGAGTTGGTGTTGCAACTTCATCAACAGGAATTCCAAATATTCAATTTATTGGTACTGCAGCAGTAAGCAATGGAAATATTGTAAGTATTGCTATAACTAATCCGGGCGCTGGATACACTTCATCTAATCCACCTCGCGTGATTATTGATCCACCAATTTCATATTCTGACATTCCATTAATTTATAGTTCAACTTCATCTGGAATTGGAACCAGAGCAACGATTGATGTTGTAGTTGGACAAGGATCTAGTGTAATTGAATTTGAAATTAAAAATGCAGGATATGGATATGTGGTTGATGATGTTTTAACACTTCCTATTGGAGGTTCTACGGGCATTCCAACAACTTCAAATTATTTAACTACAAAAGAATTTCAAATTTCTGTTAAAAGTGTAGAGAAAGATAAATTCTCTGGATGGTCCGTTGGTGAATTGGAAGCATTTGATAAAATTCAAAATTTATTTGATGGAAATAGGACTATTTTTCCATTATCTTATAACGGATCAATAATTTCAGTTTATGCCAAAAAAGGATCGCCGATTAATATTCAAGATACACTTTTGGTTTTTTTAAATGATATTTTACAAGTTCCCGGAGAAGGTTATATATTTAATGGTGGCAGTAATATTCAATTCACTGAATCACCAAAACCAGAAGATACTTGCAAAATTATCTTCTACAAAGGGAGCGGAGAAGGTGTTGATGTTATATTCCGCGAGGTTGTTGATACTGTAAAACCAGGCGATGACTTACAATTAACTTACGATTCGTTTATCGGACAGTCAGCATATCTTCTTGAAGATAAGAGAAAAACTATTGATATAGTTTCTATAGAAACTGTAAATACTAATCCTTATTTTGGTCCAGGAAACACTTCAGATACAACACTATCTAGACCAGTGAACTGGTATCGCCAAACTGAAGATTTAGTTATTAATGAAAAAGACGTGACTAAAGATAGGGAATTTTATGAACCACTCATTTACCCAACGACTTACCTAATTCAACCTGTTGGGGTTGGTTCAACTGTCGTTTATGTTGAAAATTTAAGACCATTCTTTAATGCAACAAATGAAAATGATGCTTCAATAACTTTCCAAAATAATGTTACTTTTGTTTCTCAAGATTCTAGAGTGGCAGCAAGCGCAACTGCTATTGTATCCATAGCAGGTACTATTTCATCGATTAATATATTGAATGGCGGATCTGGATATAAAACTCCACCTAAAGTTTCTATTCAGAATCCAATCGGAATAGGAACAACAACTTCTACTGCAATTTCTTCTATAACATCAGGTATTGTCACATCAATTTCTATAGTTGGTGTTGTTTCTGGTTACTCATCGATTAATCCCCCATCAGTGCTTATTGATCCACCAACACTTAATGTTGAAAGTAATAAGGTAGTATCTTATGAGGGCGACTTTGGAATTATTACTGGTATTTCAACAACTTCTGTGGGAGTGGCTTCTACTGGAATCGTTTTCGACTTCTTTATTCCACAAAATTCTTCATTAAGAGAAGGATTAATCACTGAAACTACGCCAGTAAGTGAGATACAGACTGGATACTACTTTGTTATTTCCAATTCGAATGTTGGAAATGGATTAACATCTCTCAATTCCAACGGAGCAATTGTTGGATCTGGAAAAAGTTTCCTTGATGGAGTATATCAAGTCGCCTCTGTTTCAATTGGACAAACCTCTGTAGTGGGTGCAGGATTAACTCCCGTAGCTAAAGTAACTGTTAGCGTTTCAAATTATAATGGATTATCTGGTATTGGTTATAGTAATTATTATGGAAACTTTAGTTGGGGGAAAATTGTATTGAGATCAAGAACAAAATCAGAATCATATAATTCTTACACTGGTGATGGTTATTTGGGAATTTCTACAGGAACAATTTTAACCAGAACAGTACCACTAAAATACTTAGATTACAAATTACCTTAATAAATAGATAAAAAACTGCACAAATGTCTGCAATTATAACTGATCAGATTAGAATATTAAATGCAAAAAATTTTGTTGCCGGAGTGACAACTTCTGATAATTCATATTATACATTTGTTGGTCTCCCAAATCCAACAGACATCCAGAGTAACTGGGATTTCAATCCTCCGGCACCAAGAGATAGTTTTGACGAAGAGAATAATTATTGGGACACAATGATCGCACTGAAGAAGATTAATTCTTCCGATGTTCGTCAAGTGATACAGAAGAGAGTATGGTCTTCTGGAGCAACTTATGATTACTATAGACATGATTATAGTAGATCTAAAGTTGCTCCTGTTTCTGGGGCAACAAGTTTATACTCTTCGTCATATTATGTTTTGAATAGTGATTATAGAGTTTATATCTGTCTTCAAAATGGCACCAATCCAGATTATCCAAATGGAAGACCGTCTCTGGACGAACCAACATTTGTAGATTTAGAACCAAGAGCAGCTGGAACAAGTGGTGACGGGTATATTTGGAAATATTTGTATACTATTAGACCAAGTGATATTGTAAAGTTTGAATCCACAGATTTTATGCCAGTTCCTTTAGATTGGGAAACTAGTGCTGATAACTCTGCGGTTAGAAATAATGCAAAAGATGGATCTATTAAGATTATCACCATTACTAACAGAGGAGTTAGTGTAGGAGATGCAAACAGAACTTACACAAAAGTTCCTATTAAAGGGGATGGCACTGGAGCAGAATGTACAATTATTGTAGATAATGATCGACAAGTTGAATCAATAACAGTATCAAATCAAGGTTCTGGTTATACTTATGGAAATGTTGATTTGGTCGCAGGAAATGTTCCGACAGGATCAGTTAGACCAACATTTGATGTGATTATATCCCCAAAAGGGGGACATGGAGCAGACATTTATAGGGAATTGGGCGCATACAATGTTTTAGTGTATTCTAGAATTGAAAATGATATAGAAAATCCAGATTTTATAACAGGAAATCAAATTGCAAGGGTTGGTATTGTTGAGAATCCAAAACAATTTGAATCATCGCAAGTTTTAACCACAGATAAGGCAAGTGCGGTTTATGCAATAAGATTGACTGGTGCCGGATACAGTTCTGCATCTTTTATTCCGGATTCGATAATTACCCAAACTGTTGGTACTGGCGTTACTGCTATAGGTAGAGTTATTAGTTATGATCCATCTTTGGGTGTTCTTAAATACTGGCAAGACAGAACTCTTGCGGGATTTAATACAGTAGGAACAGCACAATCAAATCCAAATTTCGGATTTAATCTTGTTGAATTTACGAGTAATCCTATAAGTGGTGGAAGTTTAGTGATTACTGGAAATGCTGGCAATACACTATCAATTAATACTTCCTTTTCTGGTATATCCACTGTAATAAATAATAGAACCTATTATCTTGGTCAGTCTTTTAATTACGGTTTAGCAAATCCAGAAGTAAAAAAATATTCTGGAAATATCATCTATGTTGATAATCGTCCAGCAATTACTAGATCATCAAACCAAAAAGAAGATATCAAAGTCATTTTGCAGTTCTAAAGAATTATGTCTCAAGTCACAAACCTCAACGTATCGCCATATTTTGATGATTTTGATGCAAATAATGACTATTATAAAGTTCTTTTCAAACCTGGATATCCAATTCAAGCGAGAGAACTTACAACTTTACAGACTATTCTGCAAAATCAAGTTGAAAAGTTTGGTCAACACTTCTTTAAAGAAGGTGCAAAAGTTATTCCCGGAAATACAACTTATAATCAATTTTATTACGCCGTAGAACTAAACAATAATTATTTGGGAGTTCCTCTAGATGTTTATGTAGATCAACTCGTAGGAGCAAAGATTACAGGACAAACATCCGGAATTACTGCAGTTGTTGAAAAAGTATTGTTGTCTACAAATTCCGAAAGAGAAAATGTTACATTATATGTAAACTACTTAAGTTCCAGTACTCAAAATAACTCAACAGTTCAGTTTCTAGATGGAGAAAATCTATCTTCAAATGTAACTATCACTTCCGGTCTTTTAGGAAATACAACTATTGCTGCAGGGACTCCTTTTGGTACTACAATTGCAAGCAATGCTACTTCAACTGGATCTTCGTTTTCAATTACTGAAGGTGTTTATTTTATAAGAGGTTACTTTGTAAAAGTAGACACAGAAACTCTTATTCTTGACCAGTATTCAAATAATCCAAATTATAGAGTCGGTCTATTTGTAAATGAAGAAATTGTTAATTCTGATATTGATGAAACCCTGAGTGATAATTCTCAAGGATTTAACAACTATGCTGCTCCCGGAGCAGATAGATTAAAAATTTCAGCATCATTATTCAAGAAAGATCTAACTGATTTTAATGACAACAATTTTGTAGAATTAGCAACAATTATAGATGGCGTAATAAGAACAAAAAGAGACAAGAATGCTTGGGAGGATGACCTAGCAAGAAGAACTTATGCAGAATCTGGGGATTATTATGTAACTCCTTTTGATTTAAGCGTTAAAGAATCTTTAAATGATGGAGTAGGAAACAGAGGAATATTCAACCAAGGACAGTTTACTTATGGTGGTTCAACTCCATCAGAAAATCTTGCTATTTATCAAATTTCTCCAGGAAAAGCATTTGTAAGAGGATATGAAGTTGAAACGGTTTCTCCCACATTTTTAGATGTAGAAAAACCAAGAACTACTGCAACTCTCAATAATCTTTCGATCAATTATAACACAGGATCGACTCTTACTTTAAATAGAGTGTATGGATCCCCCACTATTGGGATTGGAAATACCTATGTATTAAGTTTAAGAGATTCGAGAGTGGGTATTGCGTCAACAACAGCAGCAGGAAAAGAAATTGGTGTCGCAAGAGTATACGATTTCAGATTAGAGTCTGGTTCATACGATACAACAAATTCAAATTTAAATCAATGGAATATTTCCCTATATGATGTACAAACAACTACAGAAATTACATTAAACGAACCAATTACACTCAATATTCCAAAAATCTTTAAAGGAAAAAACAGTGGTGCAACTGCATTTTTAAAAAATTCCGTAACAAATAGCAAATCTATAGTTTTATATCAAAAGAACGGAGAGTTTATCGTCAATGAATCATTTATCATTGATGGTATTGAGAACAATAGAGTAGCAATCGCAATAACTTCATATGGAATTTCTGATATTAAGTCGGTTTATGGTATTGTAGGTACTGCAAAAACTTTTAATGCAGATACTATTCAATCAGATTTTTATAACGTAGGAATTGCTACTATTAGTGCCTCTAGTGCTGGTATTAGCACGATTACCAGCACTAATCAAAATTTTCCGGGAAAAATAGTTAAAGTTGGCAATCTGGTTAAGTTTAGTAATGGAACATCTTCTCTACCAGTATACGCTAATGTTGTCAGTGTAGGAAAAACAACCATATCGATTTCTGGAGTTACTACAGTATCTGGTATTAACCAGGGGGGTCTTCCAGCATCTACTATTAGTGTATCGGATTTAAAGATTCTTACAACTAATCAATCTCGCTCAACTGATGATACTCTTTACACAGTTTTGCCAAGACCAAATGTAGCATCCGTCAATTTAACTGACGCATCATTGACAATTAGAAAAACCTTTAATGTAACTATTTCGGGGAATCAATCAAGTATAGTTAACGCAGGAGAAAACGAAACATTTTTACCATTTGATGAAGAAAGATATTCATTAATTAGATCTGATGGGAGCACTGAGGTCCTTACTTCTGATAAATTAGACTTTCTTTCTGGATCAACTCAACTTAAAATTTATGGTTTGGGTTCAAATGATACTGCAACACTGGTCGCAACTTTAAGAAAGATTAAACCAAAATCAAAAATTAAGTTAAAAAACAGAGTTTCTTCAGTAACTATCGATAAATCTAAGTATGAAGGATCTGGAATTGGAGCAACTACATTAGATGATGGATTAATTTATGGAAATTATCCATATGGAACAAGAGTTCAAGATGAAAATATTTCCTTGAATGTTCCTGATATTATTAATGTTTATGGTGTTTATGAATCAAAAACAACTGCCAATCCATCAGCACCAACTCTTGTACTTTCTTCAATAAACGGACCAACAACAAAAACTGTTGATTTAATTATTGGAGAACAATTTACCGGACAGTTGAGTGGTGCAATCGGAGTATGTGCAGAAAGATTAACCGATTCTCAAATTTCATTTATTCCGTTAAATGAAAACACCTTTAAAGAAGGCGAAACTGTTACTTTTTCGGAATCAAATATTTCTGCAGTTATTATAACCATAGATGCTCCGAGTTCAAATATTTCATCAAACTTTAAGTTTGATAATGGACAAAAAGGTTCTTTCTATGGATACGGTACAATTAATCGCGCCCCATCATCACCAGAACCATCTAAAAAAATAAAAGTTTATTTTGCAAGTGGATATTATCAAAGTTCTGATAATGGCGATATAACGACAATAGAATCATATCGTGGATTTGATTATAAAAAAGAAATTCAAATTGTAAATTCAGTAAGAAACTCTGACATAATTGATATTAGACCTAGAGTTTCTAATTATACTGTAGTACAAAATTCTCCTTCCCCACTTGAGTTTTATGGAAGAACTTTTGATGGATCAGGAAATTCTTCTGCAAATATTCTAGCATCAGATGAATCCATTGTCACTACGTTTTCATATTATCTTGGAAGAATTGACAGAATTTATATAAGAAAAGACGGAACTTTCCAAGTCAAATATGGTGTTCCTTCAGAGAAACCAGAAAAACCAATTTCTGTTGATGATGCATTAGAAATTGCAACAGTAACTTTACCACCATATCTCTTTGATATTTCTCAATCTTCTGTTCAATTCCTTGAACACAAGAGATATAGAATGGTTGATATCAAGCAACTTGAAAACAGAATTAAGAACCTTGAATACCATACTGCATTATCAATGCTTGAATCAAATACTGCAAATCTATTTGTTCCAGATGCAGATGGATTAGATAGATTTAAGTCTGGATTTTTTGTTGATAATTTTAGTTCATTGAATTCTCAAGAAAATGGACTTCCATTTGAAAATAGTATTGATCTTAAAAATAAAGAATTAAGACCAAAACACTATACTACTGCAATTGATTTAATTCAGGGTCCAGTAGAAGGTTTAGATCCTCAAGCAGATCTTGCTTTCGAAACTCCAGAAGGAAATAACATCAGAAAAACTGGAGATTTAATCACACTTGATTATGCAGAAGTTGAATGGTTGAAGCAATCTTTTGCAACTAGAACTGAAAATGTAACGCCATTTGTTATTAGTTTCTGGCAAGGAACAATTGAGCTTACTCCAGCAACTGACACTTGGGTTGATACTGTTAGGTTAGATGCCAAAATTATTAATGTTGAGGGAAACTATGCTCAGACAATGGCTCTTGCCCAACAGCAGTTTAACGTAGATCCGCAAACTGGATATTCTCCGACAGTATGGGGGGCATGGGAAACTAATTGGACAGGTAAAGAAGTTATTGAAACTGTACAAACACAATCAAATACTACTTACAATTATGGATATTATGGATGGCACTATGGATATTATGGATATTATGGATATTATGGATATTGGGGATGGAATAGAGGTTATGCAACAACCACTGTCACTCAAGATACATATAGACAAGTCAAAGAAACTGGCGTTCAATCGAGAACAGGTGCAACAACTTTTGTTACCGAACAGTTTGATAGACAATCAGTTGGGGATAAAGTTGTAAGTAGAGATTTAGTTCAATATTTAAGATCAAGAAATATTCAATTTACATCTAAAAATGTAAAACCATTAACTCAACTTTATGCATTCTTTGATGGAATTGATGTGACAAAATATTGCACTCCAAAGTTACTAGAAATCAGTATGATTTCTGGAGTGTTTCAGGTTGGAGAAACTGTTATTGGAACAACTAGAGAAACTGGGCTTGGAGAAAATTGGAGGGAATCTAGTCCTAGAATTACCTTCAGAGTTGCCCAATCAAATCATAAAGAGGGTCCTTATAACGCCCCAACTTCAACATATTCATTAAATCCATATACAAGTCAAACTCTTGCTGCAACTTATTCATCTACCAGTAGTACTTTAAATATTGACATATTCTCTCTATGTACACAGTATCAAGGAGAATATAGTGGTTGGGTTCAGTCGGGAATGACCTTAGTTGGAAAAACAAGCAGAGCTCAAGCAACAATTACAAATGTAAGATTGGTTTCTGATGTTTACACTTCACTGATTGGAAGTTTTTATATTCCAAATCCAAATATTTCAGTTAATCCTAGATTTGAAAATGGTTCAAAAACTTTTACCCTAATAAACAATACTATTAATGATAGAAATCTTGCATCAACTGTTGCAGAAGAGAAGTTTATTTCTACTGGAACTTTAGAAACAGTACAAGAGAATATCATTTCGACTAGAAACGCAAGGATAGAACAAAAACAGAACATTCAAAATCAAAATGTTTCTAGAACATCCGGTACACAATTAGTAAAAAGTAATGTTATTTCCTCAACAACTAATTGGTATAGATGTCCTTGGTGGGATCCTCTTGCACAATCATTCTTAGTTCAAGATGAGAGTGGAATTTTCCTCACAAAATGTGATATATTCTTTAAATCAAAAGATGATGCTGATATTCCCGTATTGTTCCAGATTAGAACAATGCAAAATGGTTATCCAACACAAACGGTTATTCCATTTTCCGAAATTATATTAGACCCAGACCAAGTAAATATTTCAAATGATGGATCTGTTGCAACTTCATTTGTGTTCAAGTCACCAGTATATCTAGAAGGTGGAAAAGAATATTCGATCGTTGTTGGATCAAATTCCAATAAGTACAATGTCTTCATCTCTAGAGTTGGTGAGGTCGATCTATTAACCCAATCATATATATCAAATCAACCTTATCTTGGATCTTTATTTAAGTCCCAAAATGCTTCAACTTGGGAGGCAAGTCAGTGGGAAGACTTAAAGTTCACTCTTTATAGAGCAGATTTCTTAAGTTCCGGTAGCGTAGAATTCTACAGTCCAGAACTTTCTCCAGGAAACTCTCAAGTTCCCATATTATTACCAAATTCATTAAGTCTTAATTCCAGAAAAGTTAGAATTGGATTATCAAGTGCTGTTCAAGATACTGGATTAGTTTTTGGCAATAATGTTTTGCAGCAGGGAACAAACGCAACTGGTAATTATGTAGGAAATGCGGGAATTGCCACAGGAACACTTCAGGTTATCAACTCAGGAATTGGTTACACTCCATCTTCAGGAAGTTTTACTTATACAAACATAGATTTAATCTCCATAACTGGAAATGGAAGAAATGCAAAAGCAAATATTACCATTTCAAATGGAGTTGCAATAGCTGCTACTGTTTCTACATCTGGCAATGGATATCAAGTTGGCGATGTGCTTGGTATATCTACTTTAGGATCTTCTCCTGTAGGTAGAAATGCGTTGTTCTCTCTAGTTTCTATTGCAAGTACAAACGAACTTATTCTGGATAATGTTCAGGGAGATTTTTCAATTGCAGGAACTGGCAAAACTGTACAGTATATTAATAGTTCTGGAATAACAACAAATCTGAATTCATCGTCTGGCGGAAATGTTCAAATTTCAGATATTAATGTAGTGAGCGATGGTTTACACATTGTGGTAAATCATAAGAATCATGGAATGTATTTTGACGATAACTATGTAAGAATTTCCGGAGTAGAATCAGATATTCCACCAACAAAACTAACATCAAATTATGCTTTTGATTCTGTAGGATCCATTTCAATTCAGAATTCTTCTAACTTTACAACTTTCGAAAATGTTGGCGTCGGAACAACAAATCCAGGTTATGTACTAATTGGAAATGAATTGTTTGAATATGAATCAGTTTCTACTGGTTCTTTAGATAATATTACTAGAATTGGTTACATTGATCCAACATTCTTTAATACTCTTCCTTCCGCATCAGTAACACATCTAGCAGGAACACCAGTTTATAAGTATGAGTTGGGAGGTGTTTCTTTGAATAGAATCAACACCACACATTATCTCGCAGATGCTACTGTTTCTAATCCAATAACATTTGATTCTTATAATATTAAAATTCAAATGGATGAAAATGGAACGAATAGAACTGATGAAACATATTTCCCCAAACTATATTTGAATCAAACAAAGTCTGCAGGTGGATTTAATATTAAGGCAACACAAAATATTCCATTTGAAATTATCACCCCATCGATACAAAACATCACCGTACAGGGAACAACAATTAACGCGGAAATTAGAACTATTACAGGTTCCAGTATTAGTGGCAATGAAACACCATTTAATGATAGTGGATTTGAACCAATTGCACTAAATAAGTCTACTTATTTTACAAATCCAAAGATCATTGCTTCTAAAATAAATGAAGATGCGAAATTGCAATCATTAATGGGCAAAAAATCTATGAATTTGAGGTTGTTCTTAAATTCTGTAGATACTAGAGTAAGTCCGGTCATTGATACCCAAAGAGTCAGCGCAATACTGACATCTAACAGGATTGACAAAGTAATTGATAATTATGCAACTGATAATAGAGTTAATACAATTGGAACAGATCCATCATCATTCCAATATATTTCTAAAGAAATTAATTTAGAAAATCCTGCTACTTCAATTAAGATTTTATTAGACGCTCATATCAATAACTACTGCGATATTAGAGCATTTTATGCCATTGGAGGAGATCAGAACTTTATTCCAATCTTTACTCCTTTCCCTGGTTATAATAATCTTGATGTCAAAAAGCAGATTATAAATTTTGAGAATAGTGATGGATTACCAGATGTGTTCATCCAACCATCACTTTCATTTGGATTTGATTCTGGAAATATTGATTTTAAAGAGTATACCTTTACTGCCGATCAATTGCCATCATTTAGATCATATAGAATTAAATTAGTTCTCACATCGACAAGTCAGGTTTATCCTCCAAGAGTTAGGAATCTAAGAGTAATCGCCCTTGCGTAATTTAAATGGATTATTTAAAAGTTGAAGGTCATAACAATCTTGTCAGAGATCCAAACACAAACTCTATCATCAATACAAATATGTCAGAATATCAGCAATATGTTGCAAGACGCAATGTAAAAAGTGAAGAAAACCAAAAATTAGAGAGTTTGGAGAGTGATGTGACTAACATTAAAAGTGATTTAAATGAAATTAAAATGTTACTTCGGAGTTTAATCGATGAATCCAGATAAAATAGAACTAGAAAATTTGAGTAAAAGTTTTGAATATTTTAAGGTAGCATCTGAAATTGATAGTATTGATAATTTAGATGATGTTAAAAATATTGCAAAATGTTATTTCAAGTTATATTTGAAGCAACAAGAAGTTGTTGCACAACTTATAACATCCAAACCATAAATATTTTTAAAGAGTATAGATAAATGGCGCAACCATCTACTAGACAAGAACTAATAGATTACTGTAAAAGAAAGCTGGGAGCGCCAGTTCTCGAAATTAACGTTGCCGATGAGCAGATTGAAGATCTTGTAGATGACGCTGTTCAATTCTTTCAAGAGCGTCATTTTGATGGCGTTTATCCCACGTTTTATAAGTACAAAGTAACTCAAGCAGACATTGATAGAGGGAGAGCAAAGGGTTTAAGTCAAAATAGCGTTGGAATTGTTACTACAACGGTTAATACAAATATAGTAGGAACTGCAACTACTTTTAATTATTATGAGAATAGTAATTATTTACAAGTACCGCCAAATATTATTGGTGTAAATAAGATTTTCACTTTTGATGGCGCTAACACCATTACTCATAATATGTTTAGCGTCAAATATCAGTTGTTCTTAAATGACATTTACTACTGGGGAACAACTGAACTTTTGAGTTATGCGATGGTTAAAACGTATTTGGAAGATTTGGACTTTCTCTTAAATACACAAAAACAAATTAGATTTAATAAAAGACAAGACAGGTTATATCTTGATATTGATTGGGGATCAGTTACCGAAAATCATTTTTTTGTCATTGATTGCTATTCTACTTTAGATCCAAATGATTATTCGAGAGTTTGGAATGACTCTTTCCTAAAACCCTATCTGACCGCATTAATTAAGAGGCAGTGGGGACAGAATATGATGAAATTTACTGGGGTTAAACTTCCCGGTGGAGTTGAGTTGAATGGAAGACAAATGTATGATGATGCCCAAAAAGAGATAGACATTTTAATGGAGAAAATGTCCAGCACTTACGAACTTCCTCCATACGATATGATTGGTTAATCTATGTTAAACCCATTTTTTCTTCAAGGTTCAAAATCAGAACAAGGTCTTATACAAGATCTAATTAATGAGCAATTGAGAATGTATGGTGTTGAGATTTATTATCTTCCCAGAAAATATATTACAGAAAAAACAGTAATAAAGGAATTAATAGAATCAAAATTTACAAATGCATATCCAATCGAAGCATATGTTGATAATATTGATGGATATGGAGATAATCCAACAATATTATCAAAATTTGGAATTCAATCTCTTAATGAAATAACCCTAACAATATCAAGAGAAAGATTTAAAAATTATATTTCTCCACTAATTAGTAATCAACCAAACATTAAACTATCATCAAGACCAAAAGAAGGAGATTTAGTTTGGTTTCCCTTAGGTGATCGTTTATTTGAAATAAAATATGTTGAGCACGAAAAACCATTTTATCAACTTCAAGGTCTTTACACTTATGAACTAAGATGTGAACTCTTTAGATATGAAGATGAGATTATTGATACTGGTGTAGAGGACATTGATGACAATATAAGTGGAAGTATTGGTGAAGATACAAAACCAATAGGACCTGTCCAAAAACTTACAATGGTTGGTGTTGGAGTTACTGCATCAGCGATTGTGGGTACTGTAAATGGTGGCGTAAGATTTATCACAGTGACTAATCGAGGTGGTGGATATACAAGTGTTCCTACAGTTGGAATTTCATCCGCCTCATCAGGAGGAAAAACTGCATCAGCAATTGCGAAGATGATAGGTGGAATTGTAGTTTGTAATGATAATACAAATCCATCGGCACAATCAGTCCAAAGTGTAGAGATAATTAATCCTGGTTATGGGTACACTGTTGCGCCCGGAGTAAGATTTATAGGTGGAGGGGGTAGTGGAGCAAAGGCAACAGCAACAATTGGTGATGGAGTAATCGGTATTGTTACAGTTACGAATTCTGGGTCAGGCTATGTAACTCCACCTGCAATTGCATTTAGTGGTATTTCTTCAGTATCTGCTGCTGCAACTGCTGTAGTTTCCGCTGCAGGAACAATTACACAAATTAGAATTACAAACGCCGGACTTGGATATACTATTGCGCCCACAATAACAATAGCATCACCAAGTTCTACTGGTACAGGAACATTTATTTTTAATGAAGTGGTAACAGGATCTCAAAGTGGCGTAACAGCAAGAGTAAGGTCTTGGAATGCAATTACTAATGTTCTCGAAGTCTCTAATGTGAATGGACAATTTATTTCTGGAGAAAACGTTGTTGGAACAGCATCAAGTGCTTCTTACAAATTAAGATCCATAGACTCTTTTATTGTTAAAGATGGATTTGCTGATAATGATAAAATTGAAGAAGAAGCAGAAAATATTATAGACTTTAGTGAAAATAATCCGTTTGGAATGCCATAAATAGATTTTATTATGTTTAAATAATAACATAAGGGACTATAAAATATGTTTGAGTATTTTTATCACGAAATTTTAAGAAAAACCGTTATTGCTTTTGGTTCTTTATTCAATGAAATTAGTATTAAGCACACTAATAATAGTGGAGCAGTTACTAATGTCATTAAGGTTCCCCTTGCATATGGACCAACTCAAAAGTTTCTAGCAAGATTAGAACAATCACCAGATTTAAATAAACCAGTTCAAATCACATTACCAAGAATGTCATTTGAATTTACTGGGTTAACATATGACCCAACAAGAAAATCAACAACTACTCAAACATTTACTGCAAAATCAACGGAAGACGGAAAAGAAACCAAAAAGACATATCTTCCTGTTCCTTATAATATGCAATTTGAACTTAGCATTATGTCTAAGTTAAATGATGATGCTCTTCAAATTATTGAACAAATTCTTCCGTATTTTCAACCAGCTTACACTATGAGTATTGAACTGGTCGATATTATCAATGAGAAAAGAGACATTCCTGTGGTTCTTGAAAACATAACAATGCAGGATGATTATGAGGGTAATTTTACAACTAGAAGGGTTTTAATTTACACCTTAAGATTTACTGCAAAGACTTACCTATTTGGTCCTGTTTCTTCTGCAACAAAAGATATTATCAAAAAAACCACTGTTGGATATATTGCGGGAGATATCACGAGTACTCCTACAAGAGAAATTGTATATTCCACGGAACCAAGGGCAATCAAAAATTATAATGGTAATATAGTTACAAATCTGACAAAAGATATTACAATAGAGGATGTATTAATTACTGTCGATGATGCAAGTTCAATATCATCTAATACATATCTAGATCTCGAAGGTGAAGAAGTATATGTAAGATCAAAAATCGGTAATATTCTTACTGTTGATAGAGGTAGAGATAATACAACGATAACCTCACATTTAGCAGGATCTCCGGTCAAATCTATTACGACTACGGATAACACGCTAATTGAAGATGGCGATGACTTTGGATTTAATGGTAGCAATTTATGAAAATGACAAAGAAATTTGAAAAATTGAACGATGCCTTTAACGTTGAAAGTGAAATAGTATCCGTTGATAGTAAAAGTGAAATTGAAAAAATAGAAAAAATAGCATCTGCCGTTGATGATATTAAAAAAGATTATGATTACACAAGAGGTAACCTTTATTCTTTAATAGAAAAAGGACAAGAAGCAATTGATGGAATTCTTGAACTAGCTCAGGAAAGTGAGATGCCTCGTGCCTATGAGGTTGCTGGACAATTGATCAAAAACGTCGCTGATGCTACAGACAAGTTAATGGATCTCCAGAAAAAACTTAAAGATATAGAAGAAGAGAAGCAAAAAGGACCTACAACTGTCAATAATGCTTTGTTTGTGGGATCCACAGCAGAATTAGCAAAACTTCTAAAACAACAAACGGATAATGAAAACGTTTAAGCAGTTTCAAGAAGACTGGAGTAATAAATATAAAAAGAGTATTGATTGCTCAAATCCAAAAGGATTCTCTCAACGTGCTCATTGTGCGGCGAGAAGAAAAAGGGCAAGAGGTGAACAGACTAAATCAAAACCAGTTGAATAATGCCCAAATTCAAGAAACACAAAACAGTTGAGCAAATTGCAAAGAAGCATCGTCTTGATGTTTCTTTTATACAAAAGCAACTTGATATGGGAGAACCTATTGAGCATGAACACACTCAAGATCATGATTTGGCAAGAGACATTGCTCTTCAACATCTTGATGAAATTCCAGATTATTATACTCGCTTGAAGAAGATGGAAGCAGATGCTAAAAAGCATCATAAAAAATTCAAAGATATGAAAGAAAATATTAAACCAGGTAATCTTCATGGATGGTTTCAAGATTCTGAATCAAAAGATAAAAAACCTGGTTGGGTTAATGTTGTAACTGGAGGAACGTGTGCAAGTGATGAACCGGGTGAAGGAGTTCCTAAATGTGTTTCGTCTGAAAAAAGAAAAAGCATGACTCCTGCAGAAAGACGTTCAGCAGCAAGAAGAAAAAAGGCAGCAGATCCCGAACAACAAGAAAAGACAGGTGCTGCAAAACCAACATATGTTTCTACCGATTCACCTAAAAAGAAAATGAAAGAAGAAATGGACGTACAAGAAGCAAAAGACAAACCAGGTAAAGGTAGTGGCAAAAAAGATGCTTGTTATCACAAAGTAAAGTCTCGCTATAGCGTTTGGCCAAGTGCCTATGCATCTGGAGCACTTGTAAAATGTCGTAGGGTTGGTGCAGACAACTGGGGAACTAAATCGGAGGAAACAATGCACGAAGAAGAAAGATACTGCCCTTTATGCGATAAAAGAGAAACAAGATCTGAATGCTCTTACGGAGAAAAAGCATGGGATAAAGTTTCTGTTAAAGATGAAGAATATTCAATGGCAAGATCAGAACTCAAAACTATTGAAGATGCGGTAAAAAGGATTAAATCAAAAGTTGCTAGAGGTGAGGGTGACTTAGAAGCGTGGGTTCAATCAAAAATCACTAAAGCAGCAGACTATATCGACACTGCAGCAGACTATATTGCAAGTGGTGAAATGGAAGAATCTTTTGGGTATGAGATAGATCC
>Ga0129336_10000162_pt1 | contig 34909 bp, 42 predicted proteins | sample CPB6_02_DNA_FD_96878 | JGI IMG/M metagenome (GOLD analysis project Ga0129336, IMG submission 96878) | Freshwater to marine salinity gradient microbial communities from Chesapeake Bay, USA - CPBay_Sum_0.6_0.2_DNA | ecosystem: Environmental > Aquatic > Marine > Coastal | place: USA: Chesapeake...
GGCTCTTCTACAACTGGTTCTTGAAGTGGTTCAACTAGTTCAACATGTTCAGTAGGCTCTTCTACAACTGGTTCTTGAAGTGGTTCAACTGGTTCAACATGTTCAGTAGATTCTTCAACAACTGGTTCTTGAACTGGTTCTTGAACTGGTTCTTGAACTGGTTCAACGAGTTCAGTAGATTCTTCAACAACTGGTTCTTGAAGTGGTTCAACTGGTTCAACATGTTCAGTAGATTCTTCAACAACTGGTTCTTGAACTGGTTCAACTGGTTCAGATGGTTCAACTAGTTCAACATGTTCAGTAGGCTCTTCTACAACTGGTTCAGAAGATTCAGAAGACTCAACTGGGTCTTGTGGGGTTTCAGCAACAATTTCGTCATTGGATGCACTCATATATTTTTGAATTTAAGTGATATAATTAGATTTGTTTATCTGTAAAAGTAAAACGATTTTACTTTTTTCTCGATATTTAGTCGTTTTACAAGCACTTGCATGCTTCTGTAACAAATGCATCTCCTTTTTTATCAATGTTTTTTATCTTGGATAAAAATGTGTTGATGTATTCTTGATATTCATAAATAGGCCCCGAAGGTCCCGAAGGTCCCGAAGGTCCCGAAGGCTTCCTGCCTCGTTTGGACGTAGTTTTGCGTAAATATGATTGAATAATGCCTGAAATATCAATATCTTTTTTCTGAAGGACAAAGTCTTTGAATGCGTACAATGTCTCATGGGGGACTTTCGTCGCAATTGTTTGGATGATAGTATCTGAAACAGCTGTCATTGTTCATATGATATACCAACAACAATTAAGTCAAATTTTCATTGCCTAAAAGGGATCTCAGGAAAATAATTTTGCAGATCACCAAATAAAAATAAATACATTAAGAATCATTCTTGTAGTGCATCTTAGCAAACTCCTCAGCACATCGTTGAAGGAGACTCATTGCTGATGTCTGTGCATTGTTAAAGTTAAAATCGTGGTCGTGATCACAACATTCTCCACAGTCATGCTCGCTGTCATACATATCAACATCTTCAGCAAGCTCATTTAGATCTTCTGACACATGATATTCACCATCATTACACTTTACTTGAAGTTGATTTGATGCAAGATCTACTTTAATATATCTAACTACACCTGACTTAGTTGTTACAGGAATTGACATATAACTGATAAGAGTCATTTTTTATTCAATATGATCTTGTATTGAACTCTTGTTATATAGTTTTTGTTATTGATTGATATGTATAACACATATAAACATTTATCAATTTTTAAGCGCAATGAGACGGGACAAAGCTATTCGGTATTTTAAGCTAGCAAGCTATCAAGCTCAGTTGTTCTCAAAAGATCCAAGTACAAAAGTTGGATGTATTATTCTTGCACCCGAATCGCTTCAGATACTGAGTTGTGGTTACAATGGTTTACCACGCAACATAAATGAATCTGTCCCCGAAAGATGGACACGCCCACTTAAAATGAAATGGTGTGAACACAGTGAGAGAAACGCACTTTATAACGCATGTCGAAGTGGAACAGCTCTTGAAAATGCAATAGCAGTCGTTACATTCTTTCCATGTGCAGATTGTGCAAGGGGACTAATTCAGTCAGGAATCAAAACCATAGTTACAACACAACCTGATCTGAGTAATCCACGTTGGGGTGACGATTTTAAAATTTCTATGGAAATGTTTAAAGAAGTTGGAATAAACATGATACTTCTGGACACTCATGAAGTAACATAATGGATCAACAAGGATCAACAAGGATCAACAAGGATCAACAAGGATCAACAAGGATCATATAAATATCTGATTAAAATCGGTAAATCATTTTCCCGATAAAAATCTTCATTTTTTCAAAAATCCATTTTGCCAAAAGTGGTGTCTCCCCCCCCCCCTCTTTTAAAAACCTATAAAAATACTATTTTGCTCCCCGATTCATTTTTCAATTTTTTCGTTTTATTATCATGGTTGTTCCGATAAAATGAGCACCAACTATTTTTATAGGTACCAACAAAAATACCAACATTTATACTTTCGGATACAATACTCAGATATCACTATCAATTTCACCAGCATTTTCTTCAACAAGGAGCAGTTGATTGCTCAATATAAGAGCATAGATGCCTCTTGATAATTTACCCATGATTTTTTCATTGTTTTTAGGAAGTACAGAAAGAAGCCAACTGTTAACTTTTGATTCCAAGGTATCATCTTGAAGAAGTTTTTCTTCATCTACATTTGTAAGCATCTTTTGATAAAGAATCCTTGCTCCATGCACAATCATTTCTTCTAGAGTCCATTTGGCATCACAAATCTCCCACTTGTCATTCCTAAAAACATAAAGAGTTTTTTGTTTTGATCTATGCATCTTTACATTCATATTTTCAGGATGATCTGGATTGAACCTTATGTTTCTAATCAAGTCAATCAATCCAGAATCAAGTCTTTTTGCACAATGAATAACATAATCGTCATCAATATAATCCATGTTCTCGCTAAGAAACTGATTTGGTTGTAAAGAAATGCTGATATTGTTTTGTGTGTGGATGTTACCATTGATCACAACGTTAGGTTTTTCAGATTCTAATGTTGAGAATTTCTTCTTCAACTCTGCAAGCTCTTCATTCATTCGATGAATCTGTGCTTCTAAATCAACTTTTCCATTAGAACTATCTTTACATTTCTTAAGATGTACCCTCAATGTTTCTTTAGAACTATATTTCCTGTTACATACATCACAAACAAATGATTTGTCTTTTGTGGTAATCAACGACTGTTTAAGGATATCTAAAGACACATCAGCAATGTTTGGCGGACATATGCTTTTTATTTGAAGATGTTTCTTGAAGTTACAAAGCAGCTTTGTATGATAACCACACCGTGGACATGAATACGTATTATCACCCATAAAAATCCTACTTACATTTGCCTTAGGTATTTTTAAAGTATAAATGTTGGTATTTTTGTTGGTACCAACAAAAATAGTTGGTGGCAACTTTATCGTAAGCCATCGATTAAAACATCGAAAAATTTTACATTTTCTGATTAGAAAAAATAGTATTTTTATAGGTTTTATAAAAAGGGGGGGGGGAGACACCTAATTTTTCGAAGAATCATTTTTGTATTTTTTGATGATTTATGATTCAAAATGATTCTACGTTTTTATGTTCAATATTTTCATGACTAATTGAAGATCTTTGGGTTGCAGAGTCTGACGACCTGCATGGATGGCACACAAATTTGCGTTTTCGATAAAATTAACAATTTCAGCTTCAATAGATTGTTGTAAAAGACCCATTGCATCAGAAGACCATCTAACTGCATCAGTCCTGACATCTTGAACAATTTCTTTTACGAGTCTTTCAAAAGCCGCACGAGCAATGTATACACAATCAGATTGTGTTTGATAGTGACGGATTTCTTTTAGAGATTTCATTCCAGGTTTTACTTTCTTGTCAGACTTCTTTTCTTTCAATGTAGAATCATAATCCTTACATTTCTTAGGGTTAGCTTCATCACCCCCTGAATATATAGTGAAACCTTTTATACGGAATCCTTCAAGAACATCTTCACGGGATACAGTAACACGATTAGCATGTTCCATATATGTCAAAGAAGCTTGAACAACAGGCTCAAGGAAATTATTGTTGATGATGGCACGTAATTCCTTGTATATCAAACCACTTATAGTTTTTACGCCAGCTTTATGTGCCAAGCGCGCAATGACATTGTTAGTAATACCATATACATTATCACGGTACACTTTACGAGTAGTTCCAGATTTAGCTATTTTTTTAGTTGTTAAATTTTTCACTTCTTTCGTTACTGTACCACCAAATGTTGAAGGGGGTTTAGGAGAACCACCATCATGTTGAGTTTTGCAAGACATTTATATTATATAAAAACATTATTTGTTTAAAGCATCACGGTTTTTACGAAAGATCTTTGCGCGTATATTATTAATACCTCTTCTAAAACGTGGTATAATACCTTTGTTATCATGAATACATACGTTTTTACTCATTCTCCTGAGCATATTTGTCTCTACAGATACGTGTGTTATAAAAGGGTATTTACATTTCGGACATTTTGAATGTGCAAAAATATCATGCGAGGAACACATCACATCATGCCAACTGAATGAACATTGTTCACAATACCAGTTTACTGTTATAAAATCGTTATCACTAAATGCATGGTATGGTGTAAGTGTTTTAATGATACCATGACATGATTCCCAATTATGTACATGGTTATTACGTTTCATTATTACTACATTAGTTTTGGTGATAAGTTCAATCTTGGTTCTGAGTGGAATCAAGGGTAATGCGTGTTTCATTAAGTGTATTACAAGGAATATCCTTGAAGAAGCTAGTGCGTGTCTTGGGGGATTATGTGAGATAGCCTCGTCAGCTTCATCAATAAGTTGAAACAAACCTTTCCCAACATTGACACTTTCAATTTCATTATTAAATTCTTTAAGTGTATTTGGCCATTTAAGACTTTCATGTGAAGATTCGGTTTGAATATTCAGTTGTTCAAACGCATATAAAATATTTTTATATTCATTTAACCTCACTAATGCAGCATGTTGAAGATCTTTATTTCCACCCTGAGTGACTATACAATTCATTGTTTTTGCAAACAATCTTTTAAATTCTGGCATTATTTGCAGTAGATTATTATCCAGTTCTTGAAATATACTATCCATTATGATAGCACAACAAAAAGTATATAATCAATATGAACGAACATCATTGTTGTTGCAGTAAATTGACCGAGTATTCATACATGACTCACTCTCGTATTTGAATGGAGTACATGATAATTGTACGCCAGAGAATCTGTCTTCACACTCAGTACTTGTCAACCAAGGATGCTGGAGACATTCGACAGCTGAAGGTCTTTCTTTATGACATTTATTCAAACACATTTTTACAAAGTCTTTTGCACTGTCGCTGATATTTATCCATGATTTGCTTCTGAATGATGGATCATCCATCAAAATAGAATGCCATAATGCTTGCAAACTCGGATTATATTTATTATTTTTATCATTGAATGACATGTTCCCGCTCAAAAGTTGGAACATAACATCGGACGACGGTGTATATATACTTTGCATGGCTTCAGGTGGCATGAACCATGGCGTACCTACCATGTTACTTACGTATGTCTCATTGAAGTCGTAATTTATTGCAGCACCAAAATCAACAATCTTAACCTCTGCATCTGGACCTTTGTCTGCAAACAAAATATTACCGGCTTTGATGTCTCTATGTATAATACCACACTGATGAATGTGACACAATCCCCTCAAAACACCACGTGCAATGCTTGCGACAGTGTTTTCACCATACAAATCATATTTTGCGACATATTCTTTGAGTTGTCCACCCTTACACCACTCTTGGACAAGATAAAATGAATTATCGTCTTCTAGAGCTTCAACGAGTCTAGGAATTTTCGTTGAGTATTGTAATTGTTTTAGTATGTCTACCTCTTGTTGTACACGTGATCTCTTGTTTGTTGTCTTTGACAAAACTTTGCATGCGTAACGTATTCCAATATTATCGGTACATCTAAAAACTGTCGAATAACCACCATTCCCGAGTTGCTCATGCAGTTTGTACTTATTCATGGTGGGTAACATCAAAAACACGTCTTTTATTTAAATAGTTTTTTCATCCTCTGAAGAATCTAATGAATAATCCAATAATTCTTTTTGCAACCTTCCAAGTGAGGCAATAGTTATGGCACAGGCTTGAAGAGCTTGTTTGATTTGTATGACGGGTTTGACTGGTTTGGTTTGTATTGCTTGCGATTCTGTGACATTCTCATTTTGCGGTATATTTATACATTCCTTGTATTTTTGTAATATGTCTGTGTTGTCGAGATGTGATCTTTGAGTGAAGAATGAAAAGTGTGCAACGATGGCATCCCCAAGTATGACGTTTGGTTTGTTCATCATTTTAGGTTTATCAACAGACAACCAAGCTTCCTCGTCAACACCAACATCACCTTCGAATTCTTTGAAAGTTTTTCCCAACCATGCTATACAATTAATACTCACACGTTCATAATCAAAACACGTCCATGAACCAAAGCTTTTATGCCATTTGCTGATATTTCCATCTTTCAAATCTTGCAAGAATGCTCGATGAACTGTTTCTGCATACAAAGGGTCTTTCCAGCCTACATCATCCATGCATTTATATCCACCAAGTTTATTGTATTTGAAAAGACCGTTTCGTTGATGAATATGTGAAATTATTGCATTATTTATAATATTACCGTATACTAGAAATGGTTCAGGATTTGTGATCCTGAAATGATAGATTTTATCAAAAAAACCAGGTTCAACATAAACAATATCGTCATCTAGACGTACGTATACAGTTTCTGGATCACATGCATACTTGAAGAATTTGTATATATTTCGGTTATTCACTGAGTTAATATCTGGAACTTCAACTACTTTAATCCACGAGTACTGTGATGCTAAATAACGACAATAGTCAATGTCTTCAGTCACATTTGTGTTTAACCACAAATCCCATTGAACAAATGCATCATTATTGTACCCGCGTTGCATATGTTCAAGTAATACTTCAAGATATCGTTGTCTCCCTGCAGGGGTAACGACAACTCTGCGCATGTTTTGTAATTTATATTATTTACAGAAATGATAATCAAATAAAACACGCATAACAAATATAATACCATTTTTGGTATAATATACTATGAAAATTGATGTATGTACATGAATTACATTGAAATATCGGAAACAAAATGGCTTATGCTACTTTGCAGATCCTTTCAAATATCATTGCTTGGATTAGCGATGGGACGCATTTAAGTGAAATTGCATCCGACGTGCACGACTTGACAGAATGCATTGATAGAGTATCAGAATTTACTTAATGATATGCATATACATAGGTCCAACCTCATACATTGCGATTGCATTTTCAATTTCAATTCGTAGTAAGTGTTAGCATTCATTGTTCCCTTTCATTTTCTGTGTAACTGTGTAATATATAATTTCGATAAGTACATACATCGAAGCCCAGGTATACAATCCTTTTGCTATGAGAAATGCAACAATGAGAATAAATATAAATACGGCTATATTCACATTGATTGTTTTTTCGAATGATACAACTGGTGATTCAAATAATATATTAACAGCATCAAATCCCAAACCTTTGACAAGAAGCAAATTCAAGAAATCTGGCAATATCCTTGGAAAACTGTTTATAGATATTGATGATATTTGTCCATCGTTGTTAGTGACAAAGTTGTTTGTGGTATAATATCCCAAGTTTCTGTGTAAGATTTGATTTATAGATATCGAAGCATCAACATGATAATTTATTGTTGGAAATATACGTATAAGCTTTGAAGCCCCTGCGGCACTTATCAAATATGCACGTGTGGTATTGACTACTACCGAATGAAATATATGAGGTGTAATTGTTCCTAAATTACAGAATATGTTACATGCAAGATGTATAAATTCAGGATACATTACACCACTAGGCCAATCATGCATCTCATAAAACACGTTAGCTAAGTTATCTTTGAAACCTTTGACAAGTTTAGCATCATCTTCTAAGACAAGAACCCATGTATAGTTGTCATTTCCGTATTTAGTCGCAATATGTTTCCACAGCAATTTGTGGGACATAAAACATCCAATTATACCGTTGTTACAAAGGAATTTCCTACACATCATGGATGTGTTTTCGTGTACATCAACGATGTTCATATCTTTTCCTTTTATTGCTTCCCATCTTGTGTATCGTATGTTTTGTTCGGTCAAATTCTTATCAATAGCAGCCATGCGCTTTTTGCATTCTTTCAAATTAATAACAAATGTTTCTGTGATGTTTTCCATTACTTTACTTTTGTATATTTAATATTATTTGTTCGCTTTCTTATCATCCATACCATCCAGATACTTATCAAAATAACAAGCAACAAAACGATTATATTTTGTGGAAGTGTTCCAAAGTATAATATATGATTATAATATCCTTGTCTGGTATCTTTTAGCAACATTTGTTCATCTTCTAAACTCACGTTGTAGCCCAGATATCTCAAAAGATTAACCATATATCCATTATTTGGTGCATGAAATATACATGGATTATGTTTTTGTATTGCATATTTTACTTTATCAAGTGGTACATCTGAATATTGTGTTACAAATGTAAGGAACAATTGGTTATTTTCGTCAATTGTTACGTTATGTGGAAATGCACGACATACGTTATTCAGTATTTGTTGATCATCCGCTGCGTCACTGTTATTTATAGACATTGATAAAGAAAGTACATCAATAATATCCTTTGTATATCCGATGTATGTCCCTGCATTTATATATTGTGATTTACATAACCCAAAAGTCCAAAATGACAGCATTTCTATAAGTAATGTGTTGTGTACCTCTTTTGCAATTACAATTTTACATCGAGTGTCTTCATGTATTTTTTTAAACTTAGCCTCAAGGATATCTGAATCACATAACATGATAACATCATAGGCATCAATAAAACACACTACTTCATCTGGTGGTAACCCATGTAGATAATCCATGACAAGCTTAAATCTCCAAGCGAATCCTTGCCATTTCTGACCATAGCCGAGTACTTTTAAATCATATTTGTGGCGATTACATGATTCGATCAACCATTTGAAATAGCCTTTAGACTCGGTTGCTACAGTAACCAGCTTCATTTTGTTATATAATGAAATAACAAAGAAATAACAAAGAACAACATAATTAAAGAGGTTCTTTTAGTGGTTACACATATTCTCCACCACACTTATTAAGAATTCTATCTCTCTATTCACGAACGACAACAATAACATCAGGTTGTCAGGTAAATAATACAGTAATAACCTTAGCAGCACGTTATGTAAAATCAGTCATGTGTAATTTTTCCCATGTAAACGGATCTTCTTCTTTAATGAATTGTTCGACTTCTACTGGGATTTTCTCTTAGGCTTCTAGCACTTGTGCAATTCTTCTTATGAAACCGTTTTTGTGTATAAATGTTAAACCCTAGTGTATATATGTTACATAACACACCTTTAAAGATCCTTCACGACCGTACCTGTGTGCTCTCCCTATAACTTGTTTTTCTTTTTGGTCATCCATTTTATGTACAAATATAATGTCGTTTGTATTTTCAAGGTTCATGCCACAAGAGTACATGCTGCTGTCCGCAAGAAGAACAGAGAATTCATTGTTCTTGAAGGCATTAATGATCGAATCCATTTTGTTGATATTACCGCCGTCAAGTTCCCTAAATGTTATGTTGTTTTTAACCATAAATGGCTTGAGCATCGTGTAGATATAATCGTGGTTGGTAAATAAAATAACTTGTCTTGTACCAATATTACATAATATATCTTTTATTTTTTCAATTTTGGATTCTTGTAAAATTTCTTCAAAGTCACAATGATCTTCATGTAATATTCCATGTGTCTTCCTAAAATTATCAAATATCGTTTTGCGTCTTTCGCACTCTTCGACAATAGCCTTGTGTTCATTAATCTTCTGCTCGATACTTATAATTGCTGGATTATCCATACCCTTTCGTATGCATTCTTTATAATCTTTTTCATAAGCCTCTATAAGTCGTAAGCTGTTTATTTCCTTTGCTATAGTATCATGTAGTATATATTTGCATGCATCATATTCTGATTCAAGTTTCAGAGTAGGTGACACAAATTCTGTGCGTAAACATCTGTAATCCATTGCATGCATATTCTCTCTGACTTGGGAATCAACAATCTTCATAAGAAGATCAAAATATTCTTGCATTTTATTTCGTGTGTTTCAGGTGATGGTAATACAATATTATCATTTACAAATTGAGGGTCACATACGACATTGTTCGATCTCAACCGTGTAAGGCTAAGATTATATTTGCCAATCACTACACTATCATTCTTCCCAAACAAACTAGCCATTGATGCTGATACAAACCATGTCATGTCACAATCTAATGGTGAGTTCCTGTCTCTTTATGAAAGGTCGCCCGTTTCTAACCGCTATGTATTTTCAAAACTGCAATATGATCAAGGCCGTATGAACAAGCTTGAACTCGAACTGTTTGAAAAAGTATACGATAAGCTCGCGTGGACACCAGACGTGGTAATTTACATCAGGACGAATCCTGAAACCAGCATGGAAAGAATGAAGAAGCGAGCTCGCCAATGTGAAGATGAGGTGCCTCTCGATTACCTACAAGCAGTTCATCAAAAATATGAAGACATCTTCAACACAACGGAATACCTGGCGCGTACATACACTGTTTCTGACAAAAAATGCAAAATCATTATTGTAGATGGAAACCGTACACATGATGAAGTTTATGCAGACGTATTGAAGTGTATTGATCTTGTGAAAAAATAATTATTTATTCACAAATAGTAATGATAGACACCATAGATTGTTCCGTAGTAAAGTTTGACCTTTTCCTAGAAAAGTACATCAACATGAATAAGCCATGTATAGTGAATAATTTTTTTGATGATAAAAGTTGTAATATCAAAAACATCAAAAAACATATTGAATTATGGGGGGATGAAAAAGCAAAATACAACATCGGTAACGTAACATCTTACAGAACACCTTATGAAGATATTTGTGACAATCCAATGACTGAAGGATTATTGAATAATGACAGTATAATTTTTGAGAAACGAACATTGCGGGTGTGGAAACACAACAAAGGGAATTTAACTAAATGGCATTACGACGGTAACGGTATTGATATCTTTAATGTGTGTGTTCAAGGAGCAAAAACATTTTACTTATCGACACCCAATTCTCTACCGGTTTATCCACTTTCCAATATCGTTATTGACTATGACTTTGCGGAAACATATAAAGTTACTTTATTGCCCACACAGATGCTTTACATACCAGCATACTGGTTCCATAAAGTCGTCACATTAGAAGATAATACAATCAATATCAACTACTCTTTTTTCAACCGAAATAACATTTCCTTTATCGCTTCTGAAAGGAACAAGAACATATACACAATACACAAGTTGCTATCGTCCCAAATGTGCGACGACGTACAGAACTATGTTATATGTGAATTGAATAAAAACAATAAAAATGTGTTTGGCGCAATAATAACAGGAGCTTTGGAAACACTGCCATTATATTTAATATACTTGTCGATTGGATTAGTAATTCAATCTATTAGCGATTGGCTTTTAATTGTGTATACTTGTTTAGTTGTGATACCATTGCTGTTTTTGGTTTACAACCCAACACTACAAAAAGACACGTTTGGTATATCTAGACTTATTGGGGTTTTTACACTAATGTGGATATGTTTTCTACCTGTGGTCTAGACATCTTTTATAATGATTTGGCAAAAATAACAATATTAACTACTATAATCATTGCTTGTACTGCACTCGAGTTTTTGTTTATGTTCACTTTTTGTAAGTCTTAAATATACAAATACAAATATAAACATACAAATTACTGGTATTGAAGTTACCTTGTATATACTCAACATGAACAGTGATGTAATAAATATTGATGTAACCAATATATGACCCACCCAATGTTTGTTAGCCCCTAGTAAATCTTCCAAATCAGAAGCATCGTTTGCCTTGTTTTTTAGTTTTTTGTATATTATTGTGATAATACATTCATCGTTACACACCAACCATAATAAGATTATAATCAAAACACTGTACAAATACAGTGTATCAAAAACTTTAGGATTGGGAATCAAAACACGCCAAAAAAATATATGAACAATACGAAATAAAAAGCAGGATATGTACAATACCTAACAATGTGTGCATTTGTTATTAAAATACCACTCACCCATTATAACATCTCGATTCTTCGAAATATACACTATTGTACAATCCATTCTTAAAGTCTCCTGTGCTAGAGATGATTGTAAACGTGTAGAAAAGAAGGAACATAAAGATGAATGAAAATATTATAATCTTGAGTGTAAATGCAATTGTGTCGATCTGTTCGTCGTTGCATATCTTTTCTAAATCAACCAGCTTGCTCATTTCGTCATCTGGTATAAATGAAACTTCTTCTCTCATTTTGTTCAGTTTTTTGATCTTAGACAATCTCTCAAGGGGACTCATTTGACCAAAAACATATACAAAACACAATGCACTTGCGCCGATCATAAAACCATCTAAAATCAATTCAGTGTACGGGAAAGGCAAATGGTTTTGAGATACATTGATAATGTAATTGCATTTTTCGTATTTGTCAACGAGATCAAGGATGTCTTTGAAAAGATCTGCCTTCATATCATCGGTGATATCTTTAAGATCCGTTATTCTCATGTAGGAATTGTTGCCTATTTTTTGTTTAATGACACCAAACTGTGTATCTAATCTTGTGATGGCATCCAATAAATTACCTGTGTTTGTTTCTATTGTATCCCTGTTAAACTCAAAAGCATCTATAGCTTTCTTGTAATAGGAAAACAACATGGCCATCATAAAGATAGCAAAACCAAACACAAGAGAGATCTTGATCCAATGATTGATCTGTTTTGTTCGCACGATTGCCTTTAGTATTTTGTAGCCCGGTTGCGAAGAATCCATTTGTTTTCTTTCATAATTCAGATTGGTCAAGCCTTGTGCCCACCCTATCAAGTAATATATGAAAATTTCCGGAATGATAAACAACAATATCATGAATAGAGTTACACCCGCAATCTTGAGATTCTTTTGCTTTCCATAAAAGATATTATGTTCTGTTCTATTTACAGGATTTGTCGTGTTTGCACTTGTACCTATTGCACCACTTACCTCCATGTAAAAGTCGTTCAGGATCTCGTAAAGGTATTATGTGTCTAAGCCTCGAGTAATATCATTTAAGGATATATCGGAAATAAGATTGTTGAACTCCGCGCCACTCACAAATCGAGGATCTTGAACATCTTTAGCACGTTTCATGCTTTTCTTCAGCTCAATAGACTGATCAAGTTTTAACAGAATACGTTTGAAGATTGCCAAGAGTTTATCGTCAACAGTTCCTGATGTATCTTTGATAATACTGTCTAGAACGTATGGTATGTTTTCTTTGATGTTGATATTATAACTTGAAAGTTCATCTGCTAAACCTTCAATAACCAGGCTCTCCTTGAAGGCCAACATATTGTTTACTGTAGGGTTGGTCCCCGTCGTATCAAGGTTCGAGTATATCTTGGTTTTTACTAAAGGCAACAATACCTTCAAGAAAGCTTCTTTGTACAATCTCTTGAAGATATCGTCTACATATGCGAAAGGGACTAAACGATATAGTTCGTCTATCTTGGATGTTATATACTTTTCATCCAAAACAAACAAGTCAGTCCCTTGCATGACCACTAACAGTTCGTTCATGTACTTTGTGATATAATCCTCAAATTGCTGTACGAAATCGGCTAACAAAAGATTGATCTCATTGGGATTTGCATTCTTCACTTGCACCATCATTTCTGTATATCTTTCACCTGCTTTCTTGGAAAAGTAGTCTTTGGTATCTAATTTGAATTTATTGCTTTCTTCCCCCGTTATATTTTAAGGCAAATAAGTATATACTGGTTTCGATGAAAACTCTGCTGAAGTCGGGGATTCTTTTAGATACAGTGGGTACAAAAACATACCCAAATAAATGATAGCATTTCTTAGACTTTCTAGTGCCGCGACAAATGTTGGGTTTTTTGCAGAATCTTCATTTTCCGCAATCAAGGTTTGCCTGTCGGTTACTTGCACAGATGATTCCAAAAAGTAAGACAGCTTCATAGACTCCAGTTTTTTCACAAGTACTTTATCGAGGATTTTACGATTGTTGTCTATCATATTCTTCTCAACATCGTAATCACCCTTTTTATTAATAAGGTAATAATAGAATGAAAGTCATCAATAAGCTTTTAATTGTGTCTGCTTCATCAAAAAACACCCGTCGTAAACGTAAGCGTAATGATGCCAGTGTTTTCGCCAAATTGTCAAAATACAACGAAGTTGTAAGAAGTATATCATATTCCATCAAGACAGAAGGGTCGATGTACAAAGACATCATCTCTGAATACTCTGTTAAAGTCTTGTATTTAATCATCAAACCACTTGGTCCATATATTTTCTCCATGCTATGTTTCCATTGCGTACATATATTGTAAGGAACAACTATCATATTAACATGTTTCTTAGCAGGAAACATGACTTTGTTTAGAAAATAAATAAGCGCTAGAACAGCGTATGTCTTACCTGCACCAGGTTTATCACTCATCATAGCATATGCTGCATCTCTATTTTCAATCATTAACATTTCATATACCATAGCTCGTTGATGTGGCATAAGTTTTATCTGTAAAGGAAGACGTTCGGTTGCAATTCTTTGAGATTGCACATTCAACATCTTCAATTATACTTGCAAAAGAATTTGTAATATCATCTTATGTGCGAACAACCTTTCCATACTTCAGGAAAATAACCATCTTTAAATGTGTTATTTATCAACGTTTCTATATTTTGCTCTTGCATATCTTCTTGAGCTTTCTTAAGCGCGTATTGTGCAAGTTTCATTTCTTTCATATTTATAGAGACTGGTGTATTTGCCAAATTTATAATTTCTTGTTTGCAAAGATTCCATTCTTTTGTGTTGGGTGTAAATTGGTGTAACCTTTGTGTCAACGCCTTTTCACGTTGTATTATATTAGTTACCAAGTCGGTTTCTTTATTGAATTTGTCTTCAACAACTTTCCAGAATTTGTATGCTTTTTTGAGATGTTCTTGTCTATAATAACGCGCAGCATTATAAATGTCACATTTATGTGCTCTACATATAGATGCCAGTTGAATTTGCATACTCTTACAATTTTCTGTATCCATTTACATTTGTAAGAGAATATTCAATAAGATAATTGCACGATAGAGTAGCAACAATACAGTCGATAACAATAAGATTTTCTATGGCTTACTCATCATTATGTTGTAGTATACCTCGTATCCCTTACATGATGTCTGTGACACGCACCGACGAGTCTTCGGATTTAAAATTTGTCCTTCGTTGCATTTCTTCTCTTTCTTCTCCTTCGTATTATCAACGATTATGGCATTATAGTGTACTTCATTACGGTTTAGTAAATACAACCCTCTTGGTTCAAAAACAAAATCTTTGCGAGGTAGTTTGTTGAATATTTGTAAATTATATTTTAATTCGCTTATCATTTTGGCTACAATTGCAACTTCTATTTCGGAAACCCAATGTGACTTTACCAACACCCCTTGTGCGAATTTCTTACGGAAATCCCATTCCGTTTTCGGTAAATAAGAAAATGAAGAGACAAACCACGTTGGGAAACTTGTTTGTATTATAGTTATGTAGTCTGTTCTTTTCAAAAGCTTAAGATTTTGATATACATTATGTACAATATCCCAATCTTTCTTTTGGATTATTAGATTTACAAGCAATTTCCGCATTGTTTCAACAAACTCTTCTTCACCCCCTTTGAGCTTAAAATCATTTGCAAATTGTTTGATAAACCGTGATGCAATTTTCTTGTGTTTTAAGACAACATAGAGTGAACGAAAAAAACAACTCCCATCTCCCATAACATCCTCGATTTTATATTTCATTTTATTATTATGTTACATTTATAAGTGTGTTGCTTGTGAAATTATAATGAAACTCTAGTCGTTCAGAGGTAAGATGCAACAAAAATCCTGAATAAACGGCAAGTAATTCAAAATGTTCGTGTGACAAAATCATATAAGGCTTAATCTACATTATTATGTAGGGATGGAGTAAGGGTGAAGCATCGTTAGGAAAGCGGTCAAATCCGGTGCACTTAAGACAGTTTAGCTGTGAAATGCACTCCCTAGTGGTTCGCAGGTTCGAATCCTGCACGATGCATGACTGACGATAGCTCAGCTAGAAGAGCGAAGGACTGTAATTGTGTGAAAAGGCATCCTTAGGTCCCTGGTTCGAACCCAGGTCGTCAGAAAATTATTCATTTTCTTCAATTATAATTCAATTATAATTCAATTACAATTTGTATAATGAGCGAGATGAAGACTCAAGCCACAGTAGACAATTAAATTTGAAAAAATTGAAAAACATAACAAATATTGTGATCAACAAAAATGAACTCAGTAACAGCCAAGGATAACATTTCCAAGTCTCTGGAGTTTACTATCTATGATACATTGGCAGAATTTCAAAGGTTCATTCAAAAGAAGGATAAAAAACTGACCATCTCTATTATCAACAATATAGAACAGTTTAAAAATGATATGAATGAGCATAAGAGTGTATTGAAACTTGTTGGATACAATTCCATTTTTAAAAATGCATCACTTGATGATGGCGATGAACTTAGAGCAGAACGACCTTTGATTGTGACACGTTAGACTTATCCCTTTCATTATCCTTATACTGTGTTCCTTTCCATTCTAAGAAATATCTTGAAATAATAAATATGCAACTTGAACTCAAAAAGTTCGATATAAGTAGAGTTCAGGACGACAACGTTGTTGTATTGTTAGGAAAGCGCAAGACAGGCAAGTCTTTTCTTATTCGTGACATCATGTATTATCATCGAGATATTCCTGTTGGGTCTGTTATTTCAGGTTCTGAGTCATCCAACAACTTTTACGGAAGTATGGTACCAAAGTTGTTTATTCATGAAGACTACAAGCCTGAAATCATAGACAACATATTGAAAAGACAGTCTGCTATCATGAAAAGATACAATAAAGAAAAAAAACAATATGGTAAAACGTCAATCGACCCACGTGCATTTCTTATAATGGACGACTGCCTTCATGATAATTGTTGGAAACGTGATAAAAACATCAGATATATTTTCATGAATGGTCGTCACAGAAAGCTAATGTTTTTGCTTCCTATGCAATATCCTCTAGGTGTGCCACCAGACTTGCGTACAAATGTTGATTTTGCATTCATCTTGAGAGAGAACAATTTCAACAATAGAAAAAGAATATACGAGAATTATGCATCGATATTTCCAACATTTGATGTATTCTGTTCCGTAATGGATGTCATCACAGAAGGCTATGGTTGTCTCGTCATTGACAATACATCCATGTCAAATAAACTCGAAGAATGTGTATATTGGTATGAAGCAGAAGATCACGAACAATATACGCTTGGAAGCAAAATATTTTGGCAAATGCATAATGAAAACGTGAAAAATGACGAAGAAGAGGAAGAAGAAGAAGACGTTTTTGATATGACAAAATTCAAGAAAAGATCTGCAATACCGTTAACAGTTAAAAAAGGATATCGTTGATATATCCCTCTAGCTCGTACTCATTCATTACTGCTACTGAAATGCGCTTACATGTGACCACTTTGTACATATCCATTTTTGCCCACTTATCACAGGATTTCCACGATGTTTTGATTCTTGTATGATGTTTTCGTCTTCATCCGTATTCCAGAACAAAATGGCTTTTCCTTTTTCAGGTTTCACTTTTAAGCCAATGTTGACAAACTCGGTTTCACCTCCTTCAAAATCATCGTTTAGATAGATTAGAAGCGTTGACCTTCGTTGTCCAGCATTGTTATTCATCTTGTCACAAAAACTTTTGTCTTCAAATACGCATGCATCGAAATGCTCGTTAAATTTACCATTTTTTTCATAGAACGCAACTTGTAACATTTCTTGATTTTCTCGGGGTAGACCAGTTATTTGTTCAGAGTACAAAGCTAAACGCATGGTGATAGGATTTTCATCGTCGGATATCCATGCCGTCTTACTCTTGCGGTACTGGTCCATGACTTCAGTGCCTGATGACGATCCATAGCTCAAAACGTCACTTTCATACATTCCTTTTTGTTGTGCATATGCAATAATTTCATCGCACTCTTGTGGAGTTAACAATCCTCTAATTTCAAGTACTTTATACTCACCATACACATGTTCCTGAATTGTTGGATCTGTTTTTTGTGTGTAAAAGTACATGCGTGATAAAGAAACTGCAATTATTATTAGAACAATACATGTACATCCTATGATAATATCTGCAACAATTCCAAAGCCAAATATACCCTTTGAAGATGTCAGCTTTGGCGTGCGTGCCATTTTTAATATAAATTAACATATTTATCATTCTCTCATAAAATACATTACTTTGCGTTAGGGTTATTTGTCTCTTTCATTGGATTCGCCATACCCACGTTCCTTTCAAACCACGGTGACTCTTTTTGGAACATGTTCTTGTAATTGCTTGCAACATTAGGGTTCTCAGCAAGTTGTTCTTCGTAGTATGTCCTTGGAATGAAACGATATTCGACTCTTACATTTTGTTGCAAAGTTTTATACTTTTGATCATATATCCCATGAATTAGCATAATGATACCAGCAAAGAAAATGAACAATATGATAGACTTCATTATTAAATAAATGTCACAATAAAATAAAGATGCGTACGAAATCTAGAACACTGACATTCCACAAATACAAAAAATACGAACAACACGCGGACACAAGGACAATGGATGATATCTGTATTGGTGATACTGATTTTAAGTTGCAAGTACAACAAAATTTCATGAAAGATTGGATGAAGAGGGAAAAGTCGTGGAGGAATATATTATTGTATCACGAAATTGGATCAGGTAAAACATGCACCAGTATCACAATGGCTGAAGAATATCTGCGTCAAAATCCATCACACAAAGTAAAAGTTATTCTCCCTGCGCGTTTACGTACAAACTTCTTTGATGAGCTAATATCACCTTGTGGTATGAACGCATATATTTCCCGGGAGGACTTTATTCGTTATCACGATTCAAATACAAGTGTATCACGTAAGCGCAAGTTACGTTCACAATTCATGAAAGCTATTGAAGAGAAGTATGAGATCATGTCTTTCGAGAAATTTAGAGCATCTGCTGCAAAAGCACACAACCTCAAGCAATGGGTCGAGATGTTTACACATAACTCTTTGGTCATCATTGATGAAGTACACAACTTAATCAGTATGAAGTACAAGTTGGAACAGTACACAAAAATGGAAGAAACCCGAATAATACCCAAGAAGATTGTTGGTATTAACACTGTCGTTTTCAAGTACATGCTGTCACATGCTTCAAACTCATGCAAGTTTATTTTGATGACAGCAACTCCAGTCTTTGATAATATACGACAGTTTAAGGATCTTGTTTCAATAATGAATCCAAAAATTAAAATAGATGAAAACACAACATTGAATCATGCTATTGACGGTCTGAGGGGTATGGTAAGTTATTTCCCTGGAACTAGTCCTAATGCATATCCAAAAGTTTCTTATGAAACACATGATATCCCAATGAGTAAGCTTCAGGAAGAACTAACAATTCGTATATTAGCCGCAGGAGATGACGATGATGAATACAAGGAAAGTTTCCTTGCAAAACAACGTCAAGTATCGATTGCATGTTTAGAAAAGAATGCAAATATAACGGATAAGAACATCAACAAGGTCATTGCTAATCAAGATAAATACGCCCCCAAAGTGAAAGCACTTGTAAACGAAATAGATACATTAAAGGGTAAGCATATGATTTATAGTAACTTTATTGAAAAGGGTCTCAAGATAGTCGAAGCTGCCCTTCGTAAAAAGGGTTGGATCAGTATAAGCGATGTAAAAAAGAAACCAGAACTTGGTGCAAAACATGAATATAAAGTTTACGCCTTGTGGGATGGGAGCATCAAGGATGCAGAGAAACAGATGATTAAAAGCGTCATAAATCACAAGAGTAATCTTGATGGCAAATACATACGCCTTGTTTTAGGAAGTCCATCGGTTAAAGAAGGTGTATCGTTTAAACATATTCAACATTTGCACATGCTAGACCCTGTTTGGAATCAATCTGCAAAAACACAAGTAGAAGGTCGTGCAATCCGTTTTTGCTCACACATTGACATACCCAAAGACCATGAATTTTTAAAACGCGAAGTGAAAGTGCATATATATGTCATTAAGACCGAGTCTCTATCTATAGAGATGACAGCCGACGAATTTATTTATGACAAAGTCATACCAAACAAAAAGCAAATGGTCGAGATTGCTGAAAATGCCCTAAAATCCGTTGCTATAGATCATTTCTTGTTCCGCAAATTGTATAAAAATGGTAATAACACACCGCCTGAAGAACAAGAAACATACAATAAACCATCAATCATTGATATACCTGAAGATGTACCGCTTAATATGAGGCCAAAAGGAAAAGAAAAAACAATAAACAGTTGCCCATTAAAGCGAAGACCCGACAAAATTACCGGTCTTTGTCCAGAAGGAATGGAAAAGAAGCTAAATAAACATGGAAAATATTGTTGTTATATGATCAAAAACACAAGAGCAAAAAGGATGCCCTAAGCCCCGTCGCCCCATAAATGGTGAATGTCCTGATGGTTTTGAAGTCAAATCTAACAAGTACGGTAATGATTGTTGTTTTAAAGTTCGTGGTAAGAAGGCTTAAAAGCTAACATAAATAATCTTGTGGATTTCAAACTTTACCAGGTCGGGCAAGAAGTCAAGAGTACCAATATCGTCCTTGGTGTCCTTGGTGTCCTTTAACAAGCGATTCACAAGCAACAAGTTCTTTACAAAGATATCGTCCAGAACCAGTGTACGGATTTCCTTCAAACACTCAATAGCTGTCTCATGAATACCTGTATAAATACATAAGACCGCAAAATCGAGCTTTTCTATGACTATTTCTGTATTTTTCTTGGTGAAATATGTAGGATCAAATTTCCCGTTACAAGTTGCTTCGATTTCTTCAACTACCCCAGGACAACACTCACTTATGATGTATTTGAAGCGCTTCAGGCGGATGTTCAGATTGTGAGGCGTAATCATTGTGTATTCGCTTGTTGTGTATCATATGTAAAACACATATGTAAACTAATCAAATTTCGTTTAAATTGTGTTGTACCAAAATAAAAAATTTTATTATTTTCATAAAGACATCACAGACAGACGTTATTGCGTTCGTGGATACTTGCGCTTTTTGCATTTTGGTTTACGCTCAAGGAAATGATTGATAATTTGTTTGGTGAACTTAATTTTCTTAATGTTATTGATGAATGTTTCAGGTACACCTGTCATCACAGCCCATTTACCACTATTATGACTCAAAATGTACCCATAGCTAATTTCGACAGGCATTTTCACCCTCACGATGTGAGATGTATCTACTTTGATAAACATTGCATGTAGTCTCACTTGCTCTTCTGTAAGAAAGATAATGTTGTCATTGTATTTATCAAAGTCGACGATAAATACAGGATGCATATTGCAAAAGTCAGTCATTATTGATATCTTTAAATGAATCATCATTGATTTGTGATGTAATTTACTTATCAATATGAAGGATCGATCTACTTAACTATCACAGTAAATAAACAATAGTAAAAGTTTTTTTGTTTTTTTGTTTTTTTGTTTTGGGTTTAGGGTTGACATTACTCCGCATCCGAGTCAGCCACATCGGACTCCGCATCAGACTCCTCCACGGGCTTCTCCTTCTTGGTGGCCTTAGCAGCGGGTTTAGGCTTATCCTTCTTGTCAGCCTTGGCACACTGTTTGAACAACTCTTCACCCGTCAGATCTGGGTTCTCCTTGTTCAGAGTCTTCATCTTGTTCTTAATATCGTCAGAAAGCTCACTCCAGGATGCAACAGCTGCTGCCATGAGATCCTTGCCTTTCTTAAGATCAGGCTGAGATGCCTTGAAATCGGCATCCTTCATCTTATACTGAATGAACAGTGTATAAGCAGACTTCTTCTTAGGCTTATTCTCAGAATCAGAATCTGACTTCTTAGAGTTCTTGCCTGAAGCTTCCTTCAAGGCCTTAGCGGCACCCTTAGGAGGCTTATAATCAGACTCAACCTTAGACTTGAACTCATCGAGAAGTTCATTCATAAAGTCAACATCCACATCCTCCTTGTCAGCCAGGAATTTCCTGAGTGTCTCCAAAGTCTCAAGCTGAGTCTCAAAGATAGCCTTGGAGACGACAGCGTTGATCAGAGTCAGAGCCATTGTTGAAGAGTGTTGAGAGAGTTTTGGTTGCTTGTTGAGAGCATGTGAAGTTCTAATTAAAATATCGATTCAATTTTTGTCAATTTTTGAGTGGAAAGTCTGAAAAAAATTTTCAAAAAGTACTAATAATGTTTAAGTTAATGTGTGTACTCTGACAACAATATAAAACAAGATAACAAATGATGCAGTTGCTATTATATCTGCAAATAATGGAGGAATGTTTAGAAATATACTAGGATTATGTTTATAATCGTATATCCAAATAGCATTCATCGCAAATCCCAAGAGTACATGAAACACTGTATGAAGTACATGAAAACGTTTTAATATTCTAGCAACGATGAAACATACAAAACCAAAGCCAAAGTATATCATGGCGTTTGTATTGTCAGAGGACATCACACCAATAACAACAGCGTTAGTTATATGCCGTACTAGCCTCTCTGTATTGGATTGTATGTTGCCCAACATAGTATATGCTAAAGATATCACGAATATGAAAATAGAACCATAGTGTTTCATTATCGTAGAAAATGACGTAAAGAATATGCAAACATTTTGTGAGATCATATCAAGTTGCAAACAATGCATATGTGATTGTGAAAGGTTCAAAGGGTTTCTGATACATCGATAGAGATGATAATTCATGCTGCACAAACACACAAACATGTATGAATATGCACTCATTCTTTTGAAAAAGCAATCGTGATCAAATGCATGTAAAAAAGCAAAATATATACCCGGTAACATAGACATAGCATTCAAGAATTGTACATGTCTCTCTTTCATCTTTTCATCATAATTTTACATGTCACTTAAGTATGTTTACTTCTTCATTTTTCTTCAGATTGTCAATGAGTTCTTTTTTGTTCAATCTTGAATAAACCACACCGCGTTTCTTTGCAATCAACTGCAGCTCCTTCAGAGTTAGTGAGGAGTAAGACCCTTTCTTTCCATTCTTACCACCAGTCTGTCCAACTCCATATATACTAGTAATTATACCAGTATAAGGATTTGCCTCTTTTTTATATTCTGTTTTCAAACTTGTTAAAAACGACATCTTATCATTCAAAATCAACAATTTGCTCTCATCATCTGTCAAGAGAAGTGTGGTTCCATACACTGGATCATAATACATATTTGTATATATATCCTCTTTGATATTATTTAAATTATTAAACCCTAATGTGTTTTCAAGAGTTAACACACTCCAGGTAGTTGACTCAGGTGACCCAAACGTATAAGTTTTCACTTTATATGAGTATATTTCTTGTGAGTTACTCGCACTGTTTGTTTTAACCGATGAGTTACTCACACTGTTTGTTTTAACCGATGAGTTACTCGCACTGTTTGTTTTAACCGATGAGTTACTCGCACTGTTTGTTTTGACCGATGCTTCATTACACATAGCTTTGATCAATACCAAAGAGTTCATGACATCGAACAGTTTCACTTCATTCATGCCTGAAAAGAATTGAATCATCATTTTGTCTATAGTAGTCCCAAAGTACTCATAGTATCTATTGAAAAAGTCAAGTTTGGGATAAGTGCCATGCTTCACAACCTCGTTATTAGAAACAATATGCAACTTATCTTTCAATAACTCCATCAGATTTCCAGCTTTACTAGGCGCATACGCTTGATTCATTGTAGCTATTGATACACGGTTTATTTTATTTGGATTTACTATCACTTTCACAAGTTCTAATGTATGAACTCCTCCCATGATGTAAAAACCCTTTATATTTTTTAGATTCTTATGAATAAATTGTGATATACCATTAGTACCATCATAAAACGAGCATGGTCCATTCATGTCCATATATATGCTTGTGTAATCTTGTAAGCTGCTTCCTGTGCTCGTTGTTGGCTTACTGCTAGTAGCTGCTGATAAAGCAACAACCAACATTGCTTCTTCGGCAGGTTCAACAGGTTCAACATCTTGTGAAAATGGATTTATATCATTGTAAAAATATTTGGTTTCATCATAATTATCATTATCATTGTAATTGAATATATTATTATTAAAAACAATACTACTATTGTTATAAACGTAATACATTTTTTGTTTTTCATCAATCTTATTCTCATTCCAAATGTCATTCACTAACTGCTTAAACAATTTCACAAGTTTGGTTGCATCTCTTGCTTTACCTTTCTTGTAATCGAAGTCGAGACCATAAGCTTGTCTTCCTGAATTTATTATTTCGTTGTTGTAAGGCTTGAGTAAGTTCATGATAAACATTAAGTCTGCACCCGTCCTTGCATACAATGCCACAGACATGAAACCGTCAATACCAGATATGTCTCCAGATGAGATTATTAGTTTATCTTTGTTGTTTTGTATTAATTTAAATGCAGGAAGAGGAAACCCTGGATCCATAAATTGTGCAATCTTTAAAAACTTATCCGGGATATAAAATGTATACATCATCTTCTTTTTGTCAACACTGTCAAGTTTAACCTTTCCATACAAAGATTGCATTGTACATTTGTTATTTTTATAAGAATTTACATTACAATAGTATCCTGGACTTGCTGTATTTTGCTCATCATTATATTGTAAAAAACTCTTGGAATATGTGTATACGCCTTTGTTATAAATGATATCTTTGGTATCAACAATGCCTTCCATGGTATCATTTTCATAATTTAACACAAGAACCGCCATACTTGTTTTGTTTGCATCTCCTATAGATTCAGCTTTTGAAATATCAAGACATACATTGCGCACTTGACCATCATTATTCATATATACAATACTAACCTCTGGAACATATCCAGCAGGTTGATGACCAAAAATGTTGTAAAATGTCATATTTGTTTGTTCGAATTTGACTTTCTTGACACCCCCAACATGTTTCCGCATTCCCCCTTTCAAAGTTGTTGGCGTTAATAATTTCCTGTTTGAAAGTGCCTTTGGTCCATCAGCTGAGAGCTTGGACATGTAAGTCACAGGAGACAACGCGCTTGTATACCCAATATTGTCAGGTACACCACATATTGACAGATGGATTAGTTTAGTGACTCCGTCATTATTTCTGAAAGGTGCTGATAATGACGATGAAATGAATAAATTCACTATATCATTCTTTTCTTGTTCGATAGCACGAATAGCATCAAAAAAATCAGTATTATCAGTATTATCAGCTAGAGTCATAAGTTTATCAGTCAATAAGAAACCGTCACCATTAGAAGGCAGTCCTGCATGTGATGCCACACCATACTTAGTCTTACCTGCCTTGAACACCCCAATAACATGACACTTCTCCAAATATTTTATATATAAACCGTTATATAGTTGCAAATATTCAGGAAGTTCACTGGGAGACCATATACATCCCATGACCATCGACATGATTGCTATAGCAGCATGCAATACGCCGTTAGTAACATCGTCACTATTAAACGTAATACTTCCAAATAGACCATTGAACTCTTCGATTGCATACTGCTTGTGAAGAAACCTACCAAGCGTTCTCTCTTCAACTGCAATGACACGCTCTTTTAAACCAGCAGCAAAAATATTTTCTAAATCTTTATCGTTTTTAAATCCTGTCCATCCCGCTTGCATAGTGTTCAGCAATGGACCTGCAAGTTCGGTGAAGGCATACTTGAATTTGTATTTATTATTAAAATTTGTAGCAACGTTAGTGCATAACTGTTTGAAATTATTTATATTTTTATCATTAAAACAAGGCGAAGAAGTACCATCATTATTAACAATAAAGTACTCGTCAACCAACCTTATCTTGTTAAGGTCTCTGTTTCCTATACAAAGTAATACATTTTCAGGTGCACTTTCTTTCAGCGCTATCATATTCTGTATAAGCTTAATGTTATCGGGTCCACGATCAATCAAGTCCCCAGTGAACACGATTGCTTCTGTATTATTATTAAGCTTTTTATCGTTTATAATTTTTAAAATGCGTGTGACATTAGAGACATTTTTGGATGCACCGTCTGTGATGGTGGGTATACGACCTTCGAGGTCAGAGAAACAATATATTTGTTTCTCATGAAAATCATATACACCATAACTCATTTTATATGATGGTATAAAAATTACTTGAGTATATGTTTGATAGTAAAAAAATATTATAATAAAATATAAAATGATGTTTGAAGGACAATCAATGAACCAAGAGAACCAAATGAGCCAAGAAAATAAAGGATGGAGTATATTTATACTAATACTTGCACTATTGTGGATATTAGCAGGAATAGTAGCATTTATAATGTCAATAGTATGTTTTGGATATAGTGGAACAGAAGTAGAGAAAATTGTAGGATTATTACTGGCATTTTTCTTGGGTCCATTTTATTGGATATACTATTATGTATCTTCCAAATATTGCAGGAATACAATTCATAAATCCTATAAATCTTATAAGTCTTAATAATTAAAATTTGATTTACAAATGTTTCTTTTAAATAATACAATGACTGATAATAACCATACATACGATGTATTTTTGAATATCTTATATCGTATATTTTCTAATACATCAGACAACTTGCATTATAATGATATGATTTGTGAATTTGATGTACTTAATAAACATTTGGATGATAGGTATATAAACTTGATTAACGAGGTTATATCTAAAAATAATGGATTTTTAAAGAATAGTTACAGTGACCTTCTCACAGTTTATGAGATGTATCAACTATACATGGGTGCAGAAAAAGGAATGAAAAGAAAAATCATTGAGACATTCTGAGGGCATTATGGACACTGGGACAACTCCATTTTTTTATTAACAATTTAAAGATAATGGCAAATGTATATAAGAGGTTTGTGAATGTCTATGAGGGGTTTGCAAATGTCTATGAGGGGTTTGTGAATGTCTATGAGGGGTTTGTGAATGTCTATAAGAGGTTTGTGAATGTCTATGAGAGGTTTGCAAATGTCTATAAGAGGTTTGTGAATGTCTGAACACTACAATGAGTATAAAAACTAGTGAGACGGACGGTGAACATTATTCGCATTTTGTACCAGTCTTTTGCTATCTTGTACGATGTGTGGTTGTTCCTTTCACGATTTTGTGGAGCTTAAAGCTCAAAGAAATGCATGTTGTGAGAAGTACAAATGTCTAACATATATAACACAAGGCAATTATTGTGGAAGATGTAGAAGAATGCGTCAAAAACTATGCCGAGATTATCATGTTTACGAGCATGGTTGTTCGCCAAAAGACGCTATCAAGGAGATAATAGGAAGATTAAAATATGAGTTTGTGTTTGACATTATAGATATGAAGAGCTTGAAAGATGGTACATGGATGAAAAACAAGTTGCGTGATATAGGTCATACACAACGCTTACAAAAGTTATATGTTATTGCATCTGGAACTCTCTATAGTGACCAATATAAATGGTTACTATCTAAGGCGAAGATATAGACTGTATTTTGTACTTGTGTCTTATGTAATAATCTCAATCCAATCCAAGTAATACCATCGGACAATCGGACCGGACTCCTTCGCGGGGTATCCTAGATGATCCTAGATGATCCTACTTGAATAAATCGTTCTTTCGTGTCATCTTCTCGTGCGTCATATAATCGAAGCTTTATCAAAGTATCCGTGATTCTCTCTACATCACACATATATGCAATGCTTGGCAAAGCATCGACATAATTCGCTTTACAACTTATTTCAATGAACAATTTCTCAAGACATTGATCGTTTGAAATTAGTACATTACAAGACATGTCTATTATTGCTTGATACAAGTCTAAAACTTCGTCACACGATGACGATGGGACAAAACAAGAAATAATAAGGGAGTTTGCAAAAGCTCCTGTTGTGATTTCCCATTCTATTACTGTGTGTGGTGTGGTATGTTGTAGTAGTTGCCGAATAGTGTCCATTGTTTTGTTGTATTTGTTATAGCTTGTATTTTGCATCAATTTTTTGGACGTATTTTTTGTAACGATCGTCTTGTAAATATATTGAAGAAACATCCATATTGTGGTACTTGTGTTTCTGACAATGCACTGTACTCGGTTATAGTAAAATGATTACCCATACTTTTGTTGCATCTACTACATATTGGTCTCAAGTTGTGAATTTCAGTTGTACCACCTTTGCTCTCTGGTATGTTGTGTCCTACTTCAAAATCAAAAGGGGTCACGTTGTTTGTGCACCATGTGATATGACATTTGTGAATAAATGAATGTCCATTATATCGTAACCATACTTGTTCTCTGAGGGACTTGGGGATCGTAGTCTTATGTGTCTTTTTAGGGATTACACTGGGTGGCATATTTTGCATTATTGATACGACTTTTTGATAATTGCGGATTTGATCATCATCATTGAATTTTACAATGATAGACCTCAGATCATCTTTGGTCTTGAAGGATGGTGACACAGTAAATCTGGGAGGTGGTAAGGATTCTTCTGTTACGTGATACATTCTTGTGATATAAGTCATAACTTTCTTATATACTTTGAGGGTATGATATTACTCAACTGGTAAATAATATTCATTAACTGTTTTTATTATATCATCAATATCTTGTTCCTCACCAATAAAAAATGCATCCCACAAGCATGCTCCTGCCAATGGAATCCTTATCTTTCTGTTTTTAATGTAATCCTCAAATTGCTGGAGAGCATTGGTATGATGTTCTACGGGTGTATATAATACACGTTCATAAAATGGGAGTGTTCGTTTTATCTTCAATTCGGTCAAATCAATGTCTTCGGACTCACCATAATGATACAACGGAGTATTATTGAAACATCCAAGATAATATATGTAAAAGACTTTATTGTGTATCTGATAATCTGATACCCTGTCTAGGTACGATTTATAAACGTGTATTCGATTTGATTTAATACTATGCACACGGCTTTTAAGATGTTTCATTTTTTCTTAGTATTGTGTTCAACAAATTTAAATGAAAGTGTCTGAATACAATTAGTAATTGTTGCTTAAGCATTTGTTGTTTGTAATAATATAAAACAATGCCATTATATGTTGTTGTATATGGTCAAAAATGGGAAGATATTACGTATTTTACGTCTTTTGAAAAGGCACAGATTAAACTGATTGTTCAAACATTGAACTACGTTGACTTTTATCCGTTTATGATGGAGTATAATCTGCATGATTATGGTCACATGATACGTTCCAAGTATTCATTTATCCTGCAACACCAAGAACTCGAAAAAGCAAAAGAATTACATACCATAGAACACCTGAGAAAAAACCCTCAACTACTGATAGATGCTATTACTATTAGGTATTGAAACGGTTACTTACTGTCGTATCTTAGATGACATTATAATTATAATCATACCTAACACTATCAAACCAAACCCGGAAAGTCCCATAATTGACAAGTTTTCTTTCAAGACAATTGATGCAAGTATCAACGTAACGATTGGATAAAGAGCTGATATGATCGTTACAAGGTTGATATTGTGCGTTTTTCTTATGGAGTATATGTAGAACATGTTGGCAATAAAAAATGCAAAAAACGTGGTACATGCGAGTATTGGGATTTTATCAGTGTGGTTGACAAAATCGTTTATTACTTCGTGACGATTGAAAAGGAAAACATAGGCCGTTACAGACAATATGTAAACAATGCTTGATACAATTAAGATAAAACCATACGACACTTGATGAACAAGTTTTCTATAAACGACTGGTGCTATACCCCATAACATAGCAGTGATGAATGCTGCTACCAGATCCATTTATTTTTACAATAGGTATTTTGCTGCTAGCTCATTTTCTATGTTTGTGTATTCGGTGGAAGTAAGCGCTCGGTTATATACTACCACACAAGCCACAGCCCAATCTGTGAACTCTGACCCTGACCACCCTCCATTTATCATCATTGATGAAACATATGATGGATTTCCAGGTGTTCCTGTTGTTCTATTTACTTTTGCACTGCGGAACAGATCGTTTTGATCTGTTGCTTGAAACCATCCGGAATGAACATTGGTTGTTGTTTGGGTAATCCAATTGTTATGGAACGCTACTCCTGTTTTTGCCTGCCAAAAACCGGAAAGCCAATTGACTGTTGTGCTTGGTCCTGTAAATATACGTCCTTGGTTAGTACCATTGTACCTTGCAACGTAAAACAACGTATATGTAGACGGAAGGATTGTTGATGGAAACGTCATTTTAGCAGCAGTGTTACCATAAAGATATGTTAACGATGAACCGGGATACGTAGCTGTATTTACGGTACCTGTGATTGTTACTACATTATTTCCTGATCCGGACAAATCGGTCCATTGTGAACCTGTCCACGACTCTCCAGTATAATATCCGACTAGTCCTGATGTAGTTGTGATATAACCCTAAATGTATCTTACTATAACTATACCTGAACCACCGTTGTATCCTTCGGAATTAGTTTTCGCCTTACCGCCACCACCACCTCCGCCTGTATTTGCTTGTCCAGGAGATCCTGTTGCTCCTCCACCACCTGCATTAGCTGCTATGATTGCACCTTGATAAGATCCACCAGATCCACCTCCGCCGTAGTATACAGTTGATCCTGAAATAGAAGATGCAAACCCAATGCCTCCTACTCCCCCACCTGCACCAGATCCATTACCTCCTTTACCTCCTGCACCTCCACCTCCACCTCCACCATATTGAGGTCCAGTGTCTGTTCCAGATCCTCTAGCATTACCATAACCACCTGATGCACTTGATGGTTGTAATGCTGATCCCACACTACCAATTGCGGTTTCAGTTGCAGCACCACCACCAGATCCGCCTGAAAGACCATTCAAATTTGCAGCATCGCCTCCACCACCTCCTCCTCCAATTGCTGTTATTGTATTAAATGTAGAGTTTCCACCATTACCTCCAGCAGCATTAATTGTTGCACCTTTACTTCCTCCATTTCCAACCGTAACTGTATATGATGTATTACCTGTTAATATCAATCCGGTTTGATAAACAACGCCACCACCGCCACCGCCACCACCTGCACCACCACCGCCACCACCGCCACCTCCTACAACAAGGACATCAACAGTTAATGAAGGTACACTAGAAGATATAACGAAAGATGATGATGAATTAAACCTATGTATTATATATCCATTATTTGTTGTGATAATACCTCCAGTTGCATAATATTTTCCTTTCCCTCTGAAAACACCAAGATTTATTGCTGTTCCAGTGTTTGGAATACCGGAAACGCCTGTTGTGAATCCACCAGATGCATTGGCGTAATACTCACTTAACGATATTGGGTTTGCCCCGCCCATAACTGTCTGTATTTGTGAAAATGACAAGTTTGTTGAAGGTAACGTTGACATTATTACTGTTTATGAATATTATTGGTTGTTGTGAATAAACTTAAAACATCAATGTGATTCGAAGTATCGTGTTAATGGAGTAAATAACGTGGACCGTGACTGAGAATAATGGGTCGGGTCTATTTGAGGATTTATGATTGTTACATTCTATGCAGATTTCCTCACAGATTTTTTAGCGGTAGCTGCTAATTTGGGAGCAACCTGAGAGATCGTAAACATAAAATAAATCATTAGAATAAATGCGAGTGCAATCAGGAACATTTGAATATAATTGACGATTTCAAGCACATCACGTGCTACATGTGCTGAACATTCGCATTTTTCTACTTTAAGCTTTTGAATGTAATAATAAGTGATAATTATAAAAGCAATGGTAGCGATGAAATAGAGACCTATGAATACAGGATGCATTGTTTTTAATGACAATAATTCAAAGGTTGCAAGAATCAACATAACTATAATGACAATAATAAAGTATTTAATGAAATCACGTTGCCATGTTTTGGAGCATTCACAGCCTATCTTCTCGAGACTTATGATGTAGTTGAAGATAAATAACCAAAGAGCCAGTACAAGGACATTGAGTATAATATTAAAAATATGCATTATATACTATAAATTTACATAAAAGTTTTAATCACATATGTATTTGCAAAATAGGAAAAAATAAGAATGTTAAAGATTTATTACACATGGAATACCACCCTTTTTCCATTTCCCATGTTGATGACAATTGTCTTAAAACCTTCTGCATTGATAGTTAATTCTTCTCTACTAGTCGCTGAATACGCTGGAGTCGATGAATTCGCTGAATGCACTGTTTCTGGTGTTTCTGGTGAATACACTGAATGCATTGTTTGTGGCGAATGCGCTGAATACACTGTAGATGACACTTGAGGAGACGATGGTTGTTGTTGTCCAAGATGTCCACTGATAGTGAAAATTTCATCTAAAAGTTGAAACTCTTTGTCAGTCCACCATCCGCCTTTACGTATAACGCTCTTCAGTTCGTCAATGTTTGCAAATATAACGTCCATTTTACATGAATCGCGAAGGCGACGGTTACGAAACTCGATGCAATCACGGATAACTGCATGAAGAGCGCGTCTTTTCGGTTTGTCGCTTACAACGCGATCAACAACCTGAAACATATGCTGAATACAAAGAGAGTTTGACATATTGTTGTTTTTGATGACAAACTACAAAAATAGTACTTTCAAATTTTTTTTATACATTGGCGAACTCTTATCAAAACAAAGCAATTTATGTGCACACTGAGATGCGCGACAAATTTATTATATAATAATAAATGTATGAGAAATTGAAACGTGCTCTAGTTGTCATCAAAAAAAGGCAGAAAATATCGGATGCGTTTTATGAAAAGCTCATGAACGATCAAGAGATCCCGAAGAAAATGAAGAAGTTGGTGAAAGAGTATAGACTGTTGGTTCAGAGTGGTGGGATAAATAATGAGTGTAGTGCTGATATATACGCTTTGACTACACCGATAGGCGAAAGTGGTGCTTATGGAGCTAATTTTCTTTTCAAAAAGAATCAAACAGAAGTCACTGATCCAGATCGCGTTTTAAAAATATATGCATACAACGATGATAACAAAAGTAAAACCGACGCTATCATTGCTAATATCAATTACTTTTTGAACAATGCTACTCAGGATGTTAAAAATAACACATCTGTTGTACAAAATGGACATTATGATTGTGTAAGTAAGGAATGTATTCAGAATACAACATCAGAAACTTTGACTGATGAACATATAGGTTTGTTTTTTAAAAAATACGATGGGGATCTTGATAATTTACTTAATTCCAGTTCTGATACAAAGTTATATGATGTTCTTCGGATAATCGAACAGTTTAATAACAATGCTAACAATGCTATACGTTTTGTGCATGGAGATATGAAATATAACAATATGTTATATAATGACAGTGAAATAGTGATTCATGACATTGATGGCTTTTTAGCGTATAATAATGAAACGTGCTCGTTGTTAAATACTATCGCAAAATCTGAACATATATTTACTCCGGAATTCACACATCCTTTGTTTTATCCGTATATCATTGCGGCTTCCGCTTCGGATACTAACGTAGAAAATCTGTTATCAAATATACCTCAAAATCCACAAATAAACGAAATAATGTGGAGAATGTCGATGACGAGGAGCAAAAACGATGAGGAAAATGAAAAAATAAATTATATACAATCATTTTATAAAAGTTTATTCAATGACAACGATGAACAATTCACAATACAAAACAAACAATTCACAATACAAGACAAAAATCACCTGATAGGTTTATTAAAAGTATTTGATCTGTACTCCTTCGTGTTGAGCGTGTTTTATAAATTTTATTTCAGCGGACAGATGACGGAGCAAAATTTGATATACTTGATCTTTTTGTATACCACACTGAGACAGAAAATATCATCGGTAAAACCTCCGCCTGTTGAGCTATTGCCTAAGTTATTGCCTAAGCAAAGTGGTGGTCTCGATGGGGGGGAATATAAACCGGTACTACCTAACGCGAAATTGGATCCTGGATCACTAAACGCCTCCATCAAGCAAATGAAATATATAAACTCTATAAAAAACCCTTCCAAAACCCTTAAACCAACACCCCTTCCAATGCCGAAGACTATTCGCATATCGCCTTCCGATAAACCAACACCCCTTCCAATGCCGAAGACTATTCGCATGTCACCTTCCGAACTGCAAACAATGTACGCAGATGCAAATGCAATGCACGAAAAAACATAAAACATATAATCAGATGTGGGTGATCTATTCCTCTTTTTTTTATTGTATCTTCGAGCTTTTCTTCGTTTGTCTCATTTGGTTGGGCTGGCTCGTTATCAGAAGATACATGTCACAAATCGTGAATTGCTTCCAATTTATGGGCCATATGTGGCGAGTAAAAGCGGTCATTTTTGAATTCATTTCTTTCGCAAATATAGCTAAAACACGGATTTGAATAATTCTCATGCCCACTTTTCTGTACAGGGGCAGGTCGAATGTCTGTAAAAAAAGCATGTTTTCAAATGAAAGAAGCGTATAATACAGTAATTAACAAAACACTTATTGGCGGTGATTTGCAAACATTCCATTCACATCATCGATGCCTTCATAATATATAACTTCATACCACCCGTGATTTTTAACTGCATCACTAAATTCATGTAAAATGAAATTTAAATACTCTTGTTCGGCTTCGTCAAGTGCAATACCTTCTTGATCTTGTGGTGAAAGTGGGCGTTTGTTCCAATTGTAATCTGTAAACCAGTCATGCTTATCGTTTTCGTAATATGGGCTTTTTATAAGACGATCATCTGTACTTTCAGTAGATGCAACTATGATTAGGGACTACTTGACGTTTATATTTTTTGATGTAAGCAGAAAGAGCATCATGTATGTATCGTACTCAACATGATATTCTATACCATGGTCAACGACAGTCATTTGTATGATTAACACAAAGTAAATAATTGTGTTTATATATGTTCGATTGCAGCAGAATTA
>Ga0129336_10000163_pt1 | contig 34885 bp, 55 predicted proteins | sample CPB6_02_DNA_FD_96878 | JGI IMG/M metagenome (GOLD analysis project Ga0129336, IMG submission 96878) | Freshwater to marine salinity gradient microbial communities from Chesapeake Bay, USA - CPBay_Sum_0.6_0.2_DNA | ecosystem: Environmental > Aquatic > Marine > Coastal | place: USA: Chesapeake...
AATCAAATGTCATTGAACAGAATGTTACTATCGTTAAAGAAAAAAACAAGGGGATCAAAAATTGGCAAGATGCTTTGATTGCTCTTCCAGAAAAATTTGGTCAACTAAAAGTTGATTCAAAGAGAGCAACAATAGAACTTGGATTTGCAAGTATGATTATTAAAAATAATAATTACTTGAAACAAGCTAATCCACAAAGCATTTTTGATTCCATCATTTATTCTGCAAGAATCGGAATTACATTAAATCCTGCATTTGGATTTGCATATTTAGTTCCACGAAAAATGAATGGTGAAGTGAAATGTTGTTTGGACATTGGCTATAAAGGTTGGTGTGCCATCTTAAAGTCTTATGGTTCAGTTAAACACATTGATGCTCATGTTGTTTATGATGATGAAGAATTTAATTTTCAACCTGCCGATGGTGTTCTTAACCACAAACCTAAATTTGCTAAATCAGAAGTGGAGCATAAAGCAAGAGTAATAAGTTGTGCTTATGCGGTTGCGATTCTTCCTGATGGTGAAAAAGTTTATGAGGTTATTCCAAGTTGGGAATTAAATAAAATCAAAAATGTTTCTTCTGCTTCAAAAGGATTTAGTCCCTATACTGAGTGGGAAAGTGAAATGCTTCGTAAAGCACCGATTAAGCGTTTAGCAAAAAAACTTTTGACCCTCCAAGATGATCAAAGAGTATCTGCCATGTTTGAAGCGGAAGCAGAAACCTATCAAGATAATAATTCAAAATCAATAACTGACGTATTTAACTAAATTTTTATGAAAAACACAATAATCACATTTATTTCGCTATTTCTTTTAAGTGCTTGTCAAACTGAAGAAGGTAAGAAAGCAGAGATGGCAGTAATCAAGGCTCAAAAAGAACTGGATTCTTTGAAGAGTGTAAATGCACTGAAAAAAAAATACTATGATTGCACTATTGATTTAATGTTGGCAGGAAGCAGTGATGATGAGGCTTGTGAGAAATGCAAAGCAATTTATTACGAAGGCTATTATTATGATTCTCTGACTTCTGTTGATATTAAATTGGATTCCATGAGTAAATAGTATTTCTTTGTTTTCGATTTTGGACTGAACCCCAAATACTAACTGATTGCCCTAACTTGATAAGGTGGTAGTCGTAGGCTCAAGGGCTGAAAGCTACTGGTTCAGACCTTTAAAAGTTAGGGCTTTAATTTTTCTCCTATGGCTAAAGAGTTGCCTTATTTTAAGTTTGAACCTGCCGAATGGATGTTTGGTAGGATTCAAAAAAGATCGCTTGAAGTTCAAGCTAATTTCATCAATTTATGTTGTAAATATTGGCATAAGTTGGGACAGATTTCAGTTCGTGAGGCTGAACTGGACTACGGTAAACAAGTTATCTCAGAACTTTTGGAATTTGAAATAATAATTAAAGAAAACGATCAAGTCCGAATCAAGTTTTTAGACGACCAATTAGTTGATATTCGTGAATATGCTGAAAGTCAACGAATTAAAGGAATAAAAAGTGCATCAAAAAGAATCAGAAATGATTCAACCACTGTTGAACCACTGTTGAACAACGGTTCAGCCATTGTTGAACCTATAATAATAGATAATAAGAGAATAGATAAGATAAGAAAAGAAGAGAAGAGAAGAGAAGAAATTGTCGTCAATTCCGAATTTGAATTTTCAAAAAAGTTGGAAGATGTTCTTCCAAAATATTTGGAACAGTCGATAGCCATTGAAGTTGCTGCGAAAAATTGCAGAATGACAGTCGCAGATGTTAGGTATGCAGCCGTTGTTTTCAAAGATCAGCTATTAGCTAAAGGCGTGATTAACAAGAGTTTAAAAGATTTTACGGAGCATTTTTACAACTGGTTGTTGAAAGTTCCAATTAAACCCAAAGCACCTGTTTCTCAGGAAAAAAAGAGATTAGTAATTTATAACGGACTTGAACACAAAAACCCAAAAACCGATGAACAAGAACCTAAAACAGAGTAACCAATACCCCGAATTACGCACACATTTCAATTCTCCCGAACTTTCGGGAGCATTAGTACCCCCACAAGCCACCGACATAGAAGAAGCGATTTTAGGGGCGTTTCTGATCGAATTTAAAAATTGCCTCGAAATCATAGATTTACTCAAACCAGAACATTTTTATAAAGAAGTTCATGCGACAATTTTTAAGTCTATTCAAAACTTACAAAAAGCAAGACAACCTGTTGATCTCCTTACCGTAGTTCAGGATTTAAAAAAAAATGATGCCCTAGAAATTTGCGGAGGTGCTTACTTTTTGAGCAATCTTACGAACAGAATCGGAAGCGCATCACACGCAGAAACTCACGCAAGAATAATTATTGAAAAATATTTGCGAAGAGAAATTATAAAACAAGCATCCGCAATCATAAAAAACGCTTACGATGATACTTTAGATACTTTTGAAGTTATGGAAAATTTTTCAAGAGCATCTGCTAAGATTGAAGAATTTGTAAGTGATGGTGTAAATTTCCAACATATCGGTAAAATTATAGAAAACGAAAGTGAAGCATATTTAGCACGATCTTTAGCAAGTAAGAAAAATGACCTGATTGGAGTGAACACAGGATTTGTTGAGTTAAATAAACTTACTGGCGGTTGGCAAAATCCTGACTTAATTATTTTAGCTGCTAGACCTGCTATGGGTAAAACAAGTCTGGCTTTAGAGTTTGCTTTAAAAGCATCCGAAAAATCAAAAGTTAATGTTGGAATTTTTTCTTTGGAAATGTCTGATATTCAACTTGTTCAAAGAATGATTATTGCTAAGAGTGAAGTAAACTCCGATCAATATAAATTCGGTGTTTTACCACATTATGCAGAAGATCAAGTGATTGAAACACGAAAACAAATGCGTTTGATGGGTATTTATATTGATGATACTCCATCAATTTCTATTCCTGTAATAAGGACTAAGGTTAGAAAAATGATGCGTACCAATCCTTTAGGATTAATAATCGTGGATTACTTGCAATTAGTTACAACTGGCGAATCAAGCAGGAAGAATCGAGAGCAAGAGATCAGTTACATTAGCAGTAGCTTGAAAGCAATAGCGAAAGAATTTAAAATACCTATCATTGCTTTGGCGCAATTAAGCCGTGCCGTTGAACAAAGAGGTGGAGATAAAAGACCGCAATTATCTGATTTGAGAGAATCTGGTGCGATAGAACAAGATGCTGATATGGTTATGTTTCTCCACCGACCCGAATATTATGGAATAACTCAAGATGAAAACGGAGAAAGCACTTTAGGAAGAGCAGATTTGATTGTTGCCAAACACAGAAACGGAGCAACAGCGGATGTTCAAATAAAATTTATTTCTAGCACAACCAAATTTATTGATCCATTTGAGGGCGAAAAAATATTGACAAGTGATTCTTCACTAATGCCTAATGAGGAATTTTTGAATAATAAAGAGGACTGGGGCGATCACCCATTTTAACATTTTTTAACAGTAAGATTTGGTGTTGTATTCAACATAAATTTACATTTGTCAAAATTGTTAATCAAATAAATTATGAGCCTATTCAAAGAAATGCGAGATATAAAAGAGATGGTACACTATCTACTTAGTAATCATCCTCACTTGAGAGATAATGATTATAAGTTAGTTGCCACATTTCATTTATTTGAAGCAGGTGGAAGGGAAATTCTTGATAATATGACCGCCACTAAATTTCTTCAAATGTACGCAGATGCTAAGTTGACAAATTTTGAAAGCATCAGGAGAGTAAGGCAGAAACTTCAAGAAGAAAATCCAGACCTCAGAGGCGAAAAGTGGATTTCACGAAAGGCAAAAGGAAACAAATTTAATACTGAAGGTATATGAAAAAGAAGTTTGTAACTAAAACAACGGCAGAAGAAATCTCTTATCATTGGGGTCAAGCCCCTAATTGTTGGTTTACAACAAAAATGTTTGTGAAATGCAATAAGGATGGAAAAATTAATTGGCATACAACCGCAGTTTACACTCAAGCCGAAGTTAATCGTGATGTCGCTATAAATGTTGTAGATCGTGCATAAGATTCACATAGCCATAGATGCAGGTGCTACAACTGGAATAGCAATTTGGGATGGCACATTCCTAAAACTTGATTCTGGTGGCTTTTGGGATATAATCTATTGGATTGAAAAATATATTTATGATGATTTGAAGCCGAATAAAATAGACTTCATTATTTACATAGAAAATCCCAATCTCAATAAGATTACTTTCCGCAGAAGGGGTCATTTTAGAACTGATGATCGTAAAGCACAGAACGTAGGAATGAATAAGAGAGATGCTAAACTTTGGATCGAATGGTGTGAGTTAAACAAAATTCCGTATGTGCCTGTTAAGCCCTTGCGAAAGAAAAAAAATGGTGTATTTATTTGGAAGGGTGTAGATGGTAAAATAAGCCATCAGGAATTTATTTCCTTAACTAAATATCAAAAACAAACTAATCAGCACGAAAGAGATGCTTGTCTAATATTAATGAAATTCGTTAAGCTATGAAAGTTACTCAAGAATATTTTAAATTCATCAGCACTTTAGTAATCCAATCATGCAATGATTATTACGGTAATGATATGATGCTTACCTCACCGATAATTAGAAGTGAGGATATGGTAAAAAAAAGAAGAATAGTCTGGGTACTAATTAAAGAGGCTGTACCTACTATGTCATTGATTGAGTTGGCAAATATATTTCAGAAAGATCACACAACAGTTATTTATTCTCTTCGGAAACATCACGATTTAATGCAAGTTGATAAAAATTATCGTCGGGAATTTAATGCAGTTTACACATTATTTTTGTCTAAACACAATTTCAAAAATACAGAAGTAGATAGGCTCAACTTTTTAAGCAATCAAATTAGATTATTGTTTGAGGAGCGAAGAAAAATAAAATTGAAGTTGAAGCAATCTGGTAAAATTTTATAATTTTTTGAATGTCCAATGCCTAACGTTTTGCAGGTAGGCGATAGTGCCGCTTACCACAAATTTCAAATCGAAGCACTCAGGCTCATAGCGGCATTTTGCCTACCTGCTGTTAGGTGTCTGTAAAAAATAAATTTAGCGTGGGCAATAACTTAAATACAAAACAAAATGGGATTTTTAAGCGGAATGTTTAGTGCGGTAGTAAAAACAGCACTTACACCAGTGGCAATCGTAAAAGATGCAGTAAACGTAGTAACAGGCGAAGAAGCCGATGCTACAAAATCATTACTTGAAAGTGCTGCTGAAGATGTATCAGACGCAGCAGATGATTTAGGTGATGGTGAAATGTTGTAGAATGTTGGGTGCGGTGGGAAATTTATTTTTTATTGCACCTAACTAGCTTATATGCGCTATAAATACAGACCTATCTCACCTTATTACATAGGTAGGGAGTAAATCGTAAACTAAATTCAAAATTATGATTGAAATACGCATAACATCCGTAGAGTGGATAAAAGAATATGGCTATGAAATAATAGATGCCGATGGTTGGGATGGCTCTAATTTTGATTATTCTTTATTAAATCACTAAACAAACAAGCCTTATAGCCGAATCATGAATTTTTCAGTAATAAAAGAAATGTTTCAAGAGCGAAAAACTATTTCAGCTAAAGTCAAATTAAGCCTATTTCTTGTGCTTTGCATTCCGATAATTTTAGGAGTCTTATGTGCATTAGCTATGATTTCACAAAGTGCCAGTTCATCACGAAGCAAATTAGAAGAGAGAAGGAAATACAAAAAAGTTATTCATAAGGGCATCTTATGGGATACGGAAATATTGGTGGAAAGAGATTACCCATCATCTTCTAAGTAATTGGATGTCAGAAAGAAGCAATATCTGTTTTGCGACAATTACTGTTAGCGTAAAATAGAGGTCTGGAAGGAAAAAAGATTCGGGGTTCATTTTCAATTTCACCAAAAGGCGTATATTTACGCTAAGTTTAATTGTCGCAAAACAAGTTAATCATTAAAAATAGATCAAATGAAAGTATTAAACCTTTATGCCTGTCTTGGTGGCAATAGATACAAATGGGATGAGGTGTGCGAAGGTCTTGAGGTTACTGCCGTAGAACTTGACCCTGAATTAGCAATTATGTATCAGGCGAGATTCCCAAACGATAAAGTAATTGTAGCAGATGCACATCAGTATTTACTTGAACATTATAAAGAGTTTGATTTTATTTGGGCTTCACCCCCCTGCCCAAGCCATAGCAAAAGCAGATTTGCAAGGCGTGAAACAACTACTCCTGCTTATCCTGATTTTAGGCTTTATGAAGAGATTGTTTTTTTAGATAATTGGTTTGATGGTAAATATTGTGTTGAAAATGTAGTGCCTTATTATGATCCTTTAATTCCTGCAAGAAAACGTGGTAGGCATTTATATTGGACAAACTTTAATTTACCTTATGATTTGAACGAAAGAAAAGTATCAATTATGGAAGGCAAAGATGAAGTTAAAAGATGGTGCGAATTTCACGAATACGATTTTTACAAATATAAAGGAGAACAACGCATTGATAAAATGGCTCGTAATTTAGTAGATTATGAAGCGGGTAAAACAATATTTGAAATAGCTATGGGAATAATGAGAAAATCCAACACAAAACAGATAGATTTATTTGAATAGTTTATGGCTAAAAAAACACAATCATCCAGTGAACAGTATATCTATTGGTGCGTAGATGTAATTAAGGCAGACAAGAACATCTCTGAAGATGTAATAATCACTATGTTCGTTGAATACGGCAAGAAACTAATAAAGGAGAAATTGAAAGGTTGAGATATTGAGTTCTCATTGAGATAACTCCCCAATCTCAATGTTTTCTTCCTACCGAGTAAGAGTTTTAATTATTTGCTTTTCAAATGCTTAGTTTTTATTTTTGACAATTATCATTAACAAATTATGTCATGGCAAATTATCAAGATATTTTAAATTCAATCTCCAAAGATCATACTGGAAAAGATTTCCACGAAATTTTAGGTTTAAATGCAAATCTAATTGAGAAGATAGTCAATGAAGCATTTGATCATTTATCCGAAAACATAAAACCAAAAGTGCAAACTAAAATTGTTGAGATTCCGAAAGTAGTCGAAAAGGTAGTAGAGAAAGTAGTCGAGAAAATAGTCTATGTTGAGGCTAAAAAGGAAGATAAAAAAATTACTTCCACTAATGTTTCTAAAGTAAAAAAGCGTAAATAAAAAAGCCCTGTAAAGGGCTTTTTTGTCAGGCTTAGAAAATTAGCCTTTTACACTCTTGTAAACAAGGAAACCGAGAAGCCCGATGATGATCAGGTTGTGTACGTTTTGCCCTCCCAAGAATGTGTTAGGATTTTTGATGTCCAACATATCTTTAGTTTTTAGTTATATGCAAAAATACCAAAAATTTATTTAAAAAAAAGCCCCTTTGAAGGGGGCTTAATTTAAGGAGCGAACATTCGACTTCCTTCAAAAATGACTTTACCGATAAATATCAGTAAATCTTATGCGACCAATACACGGCTAAATGATTTGGTTTTGAAAGCAAATTTAATAAAAAACACATAGCATGAAAAATGAATTTGAAATTATTCCTATCAATAATGACGATACTCCTGATAAGTGGGACATCACCAGACTACCAGATGTAGCCAAGTCATTTAAAGGTATGCAAGAATCCGATTTTGAAGGAGAAAATGATATTAAGTTACTACTTCAAGGATTCGCTCAATATTTGGATATTTCAAAGCGAGTTAATTCTTTAAATACCAGAAGAAATTACTTGTGGAACACAAAACAATTCTTGCTATGGTGCAATGCGGTAGATTATAATATCAAGAGAGTTGATACAACACAAGAATTAAGAAATCTTGCTATTGTTTACAATAAAACACTAATGCAAGGCGACATACTTCAAAATACGATTGCTCTTAAAATGCAGTCTATCCGCAAGTTTTTTGAATTTATTAATTTCAAAGACCTAAAACTTGACATTCGATCAGCCTTCAATGCTGACTGGATTACCACCCAAGATACCAATGCGTTTAAAAAGCAAGTTCGTATTAACGATCAGGTTTATGTTGAGATATGCGACTATGTTCACGAAAGCGGAGATATTAATGATAAATGGATTTTATTTTTCTTCGCTTGGGGATGTCGTAGAAGTGAGATTGCAAGTGTTAGGGTAGAAAACATAGACACTCTTAACAAGTGTATTCACGTTTATATGCAAAAGACTGGAGAAATGAAAAAATTGCCTATTCCAGATTGGTTTAAAGGCGTTAAAAGTTTCTCTAATGGTCAAATATTCATTGTTACAAATAATTCCAAAAGAACTAAAAAAACTAAAGGAATTAGACAAGTAACTACCCAACACATTTACAATGTAACCCAAAGATGGCTATCTAATACATCTTTTGCGGAGGAAATTAAATTAACCCCACATAGTTTCAGACGATTCTTCATCAACTCAATGCAGAAACAAGGATTTTCGGATTCCGCTATTGCGAAAATATCTGGACACAGATCGGTTCAGATGATTGCACGTTATGGCTACGATGAAGATTTAGCTAAGAATCCTATTGTTGTAATGGATGCGGTGAAGTATTAATTTACTTCAAAAGCAATATAATTATAAGACCCTCAACAACTGCAATAGATGAAGAAACTATTGCTATGCGCCTATTCCTTACAGTCTTATCTTTTTGATTTTCATAATTTTTTGAAATATCATCGTAAGACTTTTGACAGGTATCTAATCCTAATTGAATTTGATCTATCGCACCGCTTAATGCAATTTCTTTTTCAATATGCAAACTATCTTGTTCATAGCATTTCTTAACTAAGGATTCAGCATAAGAAGCTAAACTATCACAAGCAATTAGCTTTTCAATAGTATCATGTTTCGTTCTGTAAATGGTAACATACTGTATAACTCCATTGGAGGTAGTAGAAACCTGTGTGCTTTTTACTTTTAGTAAACTATCTAATTTATTAGCAACACCAACAAGGCTATCTGCCTTTTTCTGATATTTTTCTATAACTATTTTTAAACTATCAGAATTATCAGCTATTGGTTTTGTGTTACAACTTTTAGGTAACAAAAAAAACAATCCAATAGCAAGAAGGGATGATAAAAAGATTGATTTTAAAAAAGCATTCCAATCCATTAGAACTCTTTTAGCAATGTATAGGTGAAGAAATTAATCTTTGATAGTTCGCAGGTTTTAATAAACTCTTTAAAATCTATTCCATTTGCTATTACTTGGCATCCTGCGCTCCACTTATCAATATTAACTGATGTAGCTACTTCATTTGCTCTGTGTATATTGATCCCGAACATACCAGTATCTAATTTACCTTGCTCTTCTGCAATAGCATCTTTATCTCCATCACGATAAACAGTTACAGGTTTGATTTGCCTCAATGCTTTATATTTTCCTTGATGAAGTCCTATTGCCCATGTATCAATAAACTGACCGCATTTCAAAACGGCAGTTCCATCTACATTAGAAGGATTAAGCAACCAATATGTTCCAGCGTTTGTAGTTGCTTTGAACCATTTAATAGTATCATTGTTTACAATACCAATTAAATCATCAAATTTATTTGGCTCATTAGCATTTGATCTTACTCCTATGATATGGAAGGAAAACCACTTGTACCCCAAGCGATTAAATTCTGTTTTTAATTCAGCTACACTATAATTTTTCATTACTTTGAAATGGTTCTTATTACCAATAAAACGGCTACAACTCCAACAACAATAAAAGCATATTTATGCAAATTTTCTAACTTTTTTAGTCGCTTATCTATATGATCAATTCTTTCCTGTTGTTCCATCTTTAGTCTTTTTTAGAACATTTATTAATGGTTTGAATAACGAAAATCCATTGATAGATTGAAAATTTTCATCCATAGACCAAAGTTCCCATAAAGAAATTGTAACTAAACCTATTTTCATAGCAGGAAAATCATTGTTGAGTAATTCCTTTTCGATAACAAATGATACCAAGATAGCTATTCCATAAGAAGCCATTTTGTTTACAGTATCTCTTGCTCTTTTACTGGATAATTTCTCGCCACGTTTTACTGATGCAATCATTCCTAAAATCATATCGGAAAAACACAAACCTGCAACAGTTAATAAAGCAATTTTAGTAGGCTCAAAATAAGCCAAAATCGCTAATAAAAATACCATAAATTTTGATTTAATAGTTGAAAGGGTCATAGTATAATTTTTAATGTTTTGGCTCTTGAATTAAGAATTAAATATAATCACTTTAATTTGATTTTATCTTTTCTAAATAAATTGGCGAAGAAATTTATAATGTGTGATTTAATTTTATGAAATCTACTTAATCCGATAACGCAAAAATGGCAATTATCGGTAGTGATAAATTCATATTTCTTATTTAATTTCTCAGACAACTGTTTACAAGCCAAAACATCTACGTCATATTCAGCGTGTATAATGATGGGCTTTTTTCTTTTAAAAATACTCCAAAACATGGAAATGTTGGCTCTCCAATTCACATCGCAAGGCGCATCAACAATTATAAAATCGTAATCATTCGGAATACATCTTCTAACGGTATTATGCTCAAACCATCCATCAATTATTGAAGCATAGATGTACTTAACGCCCGAATATTTATTCATCCAATCTTGATTTTCTTCTATACAAATCAAATCATAAAAATTATTCAAGAAAGGAGTGCTTATATCACCTGATCCAAATTCTACGCACTTTTTATTATGCCTAAAATGATACCGAATGAATTTCAGCATAGGCATAATGTTTTCCGATTTAGATATTTTTATCGGAGTGCTATAAGGTTGATAACGCATCCTACGGGAGCATTTAAAATTAGACCAGAAATGAAACCGTTTGCAGGAGCAAATATTGTACCCCCATCACCTGCTGTCAAAGTTACGGCAGTTGGAGCAATATTACCTAACATTGCGTTCCCCGTTACGCTTCCATTAGCCGATGAAGTAGGAGAAACTTTATACGAAATCATAGTTACCCCATCATCCTCTTCAACGGTCAAGATAGCATTTGTAATTGTACCTGTGAATACCTGTGCTTTAGCCATTGGCAATAATATTTTTGTGAAATAACATTTTACTGCCATTTTCTTCTAAAACAAATATAATTTTTATTGTGCAATCATATTTTTTAAGAATCTCATTTACTTCTTGAGAACACATTTTTTCACGAACCTCTTTTGGAGTTTCATCAGTGTTTGCGATTGCTGTGTTTTCCATCTTATTTAATTCCTAAAATTGATTTAATTATTTCTATTTCCCTATCTGATGCAGCGAGAAGAGATTTAACTGCTATTCCATTTTCTTCTCTAGGATCGGAAGGAAAATATTCTCTTGTTATTTCAGTCCAATTCATTGAATCTTCGCTATTGTTATCTTCCCAAGTAATACGATTTACACCTTCTTTAGAAGGATATTCAATAGTAGCTGCTGTATAATATGTATATCTGATAGCCATTTAACGCCTTTTACAAATTAAAATAGTCCTGACTGCTACTGCGGTAGGATTTGTAACCCATGTTGGTGCTAACCATTGCAAACAAAAGGACTGAGCAGCATCTACATTTATACTAATACCAGTTATTGTTGTATTTATAATTACAGTGGTAGAGCCGTTTGTTTGAAATGTTCCTATGGTGCTACTTGTAGATGTAGTAGTATTTCTAATAGACATTGTACTATTCTCAGTAGTACCTGATGCGGTATTACTACCTGCCATAATTACAGCTCCTATCACAGTCATATCATAACCAAATGATATATCTTGGTTAGTTGCTGTTGTACTTGGTGCTATTGACCCTGCTCCAATGTAATATGTTGCAGCATCAGCAGGACTTAAAACAGCAGGGAAAAATGGTATAGTAAAATATACATCATTAAGAACTGATGGTTGTAAATCTGCATATACTTGATTTAAACTTCTGTTTGTCCACGCCCCTGATTTTCTCTGCATTAAGTCATTGTCAGACCCTCCAACATAACTAATTACTCCACTTGCACTTTGAACAACGCCCGTACCTGAAAGTGCATTTTGTTTGCCATTAAATGTAGTCCAATCGGTTGAAGATAAATACCCATTTGTACTTCCATTTGATTGAGCAATGGAAATTGTATTTCCGCTAATGTTTATTGGGGCAGTACCTAAATAAACTCCAGAACCGATTTGAGAAAAAGTAATATCTGTAACTCCAATATTAATTGGGGTAGATGCAGGATTGCAATGCCATTGCGTATTATTCAATGTACTTCCACCTGAAATACTTAAAGTTGCTTCAGATAATAAATTTGATGTATTTGCATCAGATGATCTTGTCAGAATAAACTTGGTCGAACCATTTCCTGCTTGAGTAACAGTATAAATTCCATTATTCGGTGCGAGTAGAAGTGTTTCATTCTTTACAACAACTCTATTTGTTGCAACAAGAGTAACTCCATCCGTAGTTGCTGAAGGTATTGCACCATTCACTGAGCCTGTTAGAACTTGACCTGAACCAGAAACCACATACGATGGAAGAGAAGCCACTGTTCCTGCATTTGCAGAAGCCTTCCAATCAATACCATTAATTAAATTATCGACATAATCTTTTGTAGTAGCCCCAAGAGAACTAACAGGATCGGCATTTAGAATAAGATAACCAGTCATTGTACCACCTGACAGGTTTAGTTTATTATTAAATGTAGTCCAATCGGTTGAGGATAGATAGCCATTATGAGTGGCATCTGAAACCTGTTGTGAAATAGAAACACCGCTACCAATTATTGCTCCAGTGCCTCCACTAATAGTAATTCCATCTGTCCCTGCATCCGTAATGTTTCCTATTGTGAGCGCATTTTGCTTACCGCTAAATGTACTCCAATCAGCAGAACTTAAAGCACCCCTATTTGTTGCAGAAGCAGTAGGTAAATTAAACGTATGAATTGTTCCAGATGATGAAATGTTAAAATCATTTCCACTTGTTCCTGTGGCAAATGTTTGAGTTCCCGAAATTAATCCATTAAGATCGCTAATAGTACCAGAAGCACCCTGAATACCTGCAACCGAAAATGTCCAAAACGAAGGCGAACCAGACCCACCTATTGCATCAACCAAAACAGTTAGTGTTGTACCGCTAAATGCAGTAATATCACCTTCCATAAAATTAGTGACTGGAGTATCAGCCACACGAACTCTTGTGCCTACGGTAAATGCAGTCGAATTAGCATCTCTATTAGTAGTAAATGTTTTACTTCCATATCCTATCAAAACGCTCGTAGAAGATGTTAGTCCATAATAACCAAGACCTTGAGATGGTAATGATACCGCAGTAAAAATAACGCAAGGCGAAACAGGAATGCTTGGAGTTGTTCCTGCTGCTATTGTTTCAAGGTAAACTGAAACATTTTCAGTTTGCCACATGAGATAAAAATAATCTCCTGCCTCAACACTAACAACATAGTTAATTGCAGCGATCATTTTACCTGCTATTCCACCGTGACTATTTACGATCGCATATTGACTATTGCTATCTGCAACATCAAAAGCACTTGTAGCACCATTTTTACGAAGCCAAACATTCACATTATGAATTTGACCATCCATATTTGTGAATTGTATGGAATATTGAATGTTATATATTCCTGAATATGCAAACGTAATTCGATTTCCTGAAACAATACTAACACCATTATTCAAAGGATCAGACTGACCGATATTTATTGCATAAGCAACCGTTGTAGATAAAGCCTGTTGAGTAGCACTTAAATCATAAAATGCACCCCAATATCCCTGCTCTCCAGAAAGCGATGGAATTAATTGTAAAGCACCAGTACCATCAATGAATTGAGATGTAGTTCCTGATCCTGTAACTGTTAAAATTCCAGTTGTTGTAACAGGCGAATTGGTAACAGTAAAAGCAGAGGGCATAGATAAGCCCACCGAAGAAACCGTTCCTCCAGAAGCATCCTGTGGATTTGTTAGCCACCCGAAACTACTACCTATCCATCCTGATCCGTAGCCCATTTAAAATTATTTTTGAAATTACACTAATGCAGGAGGATGAGGAATTGGCACATAATCAATCAACGGCAAATTAGATACCCAACTGAAATTAGGATTCGTGCAATTTTCAATTTCTTGTAAAGAAATAATCCAATCTCCATTACCATCTTGAATAGGATTAAAATAAATGTAGTCGGTATATAATTGCCCAACTAATTGATCTTTCTCTTGTATTGTTAATAAGCCTACCAACATATTTATACCTCTCTACCTAAAGTTGTTTGAAAAGTTTGTACCGCTAAATAATAATCATCAACTAAATTATCAGGTATAGAAGCACCCATTGATGCGAATGCAAGATTGTGGGTTGTAACTTGAGATAATACACCACTTGCGTTCAAGCCACCTATGTATGTAACTAAATTCGGTTGAGTACCATATACAGCCTGTGTACTTTGCTTCAGAAATGCACCATTCTTGTATGCTTTAAACGCCCCTGCTGCCGAACTCGATCTGGAGTGCAACCAAAAAGCATCAGAACCTCCGTTTGATCCTGTCAATCTACCATAATTATCAAGTGAATCATAACAATCCATATAGTAATTACCTGAATAATTGGTATAAATCAAATGTCGTTGATATGCACCACCTGAATCCTGAACACCTATTTGTACTCCGAAATCTGCTGATGTTGAACGGTCATAAATTGACCTATGTGTATCAGATGATGTTTCAGAATTGGCTTCATCATATCCCGTATCGCCATAAGAATTAATCCCATTGAAAATTACTCCATTACTGCTATATGTAACACCTCCATACCAAGTAATCTGAAATAAATCAACAGCCTTCAAATTATAACTGTTACTATTGGATGTACCTCCAACAAAAGGATAAATAGCATACAAAATATCCCAAAGAGAATAGGCTTTTAAATCAATTACTAATTGATTTATAGCTAGAATTTCAGTAGGATCAGTTATACCTGCTGCGACTATAAATGAGTTTGCATCTGGATCAAGACTTGAACCAAATTTTGTATTTAAAATGCCTACACCTACACCTACAAATGGCATTATCCAGTAGTTTTAGGATCAAAAATGTAACAAATTACACTACCCGAAGCAGGTCTTACGGTATCAATAGATATATTGTCTGGAACAGAAATGTAAGAACCTGCTTTTAATGTTTTTCCTTCTAAATTGCATGAAACTAACAAATCGCCTCCAAAATTATCTACAAGGGAACTGAAAGTGGTATCTTCTTGAGCAATTAAAGCATAAGCACCAAATGGATAAGTACCGCCATTAAATGAACTAATTACTATTGTTTCTCCTGCTGCCACATGGACACAACCTGCTCTGCCATCTAATCTTCCTTGCATATTATTTAAGTATTTCGTTAAGTTTTATCTGACCTTTATCAGATTTTGTTTTTTTGTTATTATCTTCTTTTGAAAGGTACAAATTAAATGTTGGTGTTTCACCTTGAACATCTCTTGACCAAATCATAATTTCTACTTGAGATGTATTCACAGAATGCTTTTTGCCTAAGTCTATAAGCATATTGGCAATAAATTGTTCAATCGTCTTATCAATAGAACTTCCTGCTAAAGATAAAATTGCTCTTTCTCCAAATGAGAAAATAGATAAATCTCCATCCCAAACTTCGGAAAATGAAATTTCTCTAACAGGTTTGTAATTTTTCAAAAGTTTGTATCTGCCCGTTCCATAAGAATCATCTTCAGTAAAAATGATGATTTGAGTTTGTTTAGCATCTACTTCAAGTTCTCTTGAAAATTTTCTTAAAGCGTGAGAAAGCAATTTTAATGTTATAGATTCTTTCATTTTTGTGTGTTTTTTACAAATTTAATTTTTTGCCTTTACATACAAAAATATACCCACTAAAATACTTACCGCTGCAACAGAATATAAACCTCTTCTTAATAATGTTCTGTTCAACGCCCTTTCATCAACAAGAGTATAGGTAAAATTATTTCCGTACAATTTCTTATGCCTTTCTGCCATCGACAAAAAGTTTGAGAAATCTTCCGCATTACTAAATACTTGACATCCTGCTGAATACTTATCTACCTCTTGAGTAGTTCCAGATGAATTAGCCCTATGGATATTTATTCCAAATAGCCCCTTCTCTTCTTTACCATTATTAAAGTCTAAAACAGCATCACGATTGTAATCTCTTACAACTGTAACGGGATTTTGTTGAATTAAAGCTGTGTATTGACCACGATGTAGCCCTATCTTATGACTATCAAGGTACTGCCCATCTTTTAACAGAGCCGAACCTTTTGATGCCATAGGATTTAATAACCAATAAGTTCCTGTATCTGTGGTGGCTTTGAATGTATGCAAGTCCCACTTGCCTCTGTCATCTTTGAAAAATACTAAAATCTGATCATCAAACGAATTAGGCTTAGTTGAATTATTTCTAATCCCAACAATATTTAATTCATAGGGTCTATCATATACTTTATACCCCTTGAATCTCATTAAGCCTAAAATTCTGCTTATGTTCATTGTGGTTCGTTAATGAAATCAGATAAAGATATTTTTGAATCAACTTCGATGTTATTGAAATCAAATCCAACAGCATTAATATTCAACTTACCTTTAATTTGAACGTAATTTTTAGTAGGATTCGATAAGATGTCTTTAATCGCTTCTTTGTTGAATAAATTTTTGCCTAATTTCAATGGACTAAAACTTGTAGATATTACAATTTTACTTTCTTCGCCCTTCACTAATGTTTGCTTCAAAGCAGAATTTAAGTTTTTAACCAAATTTTCATTCAGATAAATATCTAAGTCATAACCACTAATGGTTAAACTCACTGGCAATTTATTCTTAACATTCAAATAAACTTCAAGTTCAGATGGCTTTAATAGATTTAATTTAAGGTAGTGTCCAGATACTTTAACATCAAATTGTTTTGAGTAGTCAAGGTCTTTTAGCAACAAATACGCTAAAACACCTGCACCAATAAAGCCACCTATAAAATACCAACCTTTGTTCATCCTTTTACTGCTTTAAAAATCACAAATCCTAATACAGCAACAATAAGAACACCTCCAATAATCATAGGTGTTTTACTTGGAGCAGATGCAACAGGACTTGATCCTCCAGATTTTCTTAATGCTTCTGCAATAGCAGAATTTAATTCTGCCTCAGATTGCATAGTTGATGCTTTTTGACCTCTTGATGGAACAAGTTTATCCAAAAATTCAGCAAACTTATCACCTGCTGCATTGTAATAATTATCAACTCCTCCTGTTGCGCCATAGAAACCTTCCACTTCAGAATAAACACCCTGATTGGTGTCGCCAATAGCATTCAGTCTTGTTGGTGAATTTTTTAAAGTAACTTTATTTACTTCACACGAAATAAATTGACCACCAGCGGTAACGATGGGATTTCCACCACCTGCGTAACAATCTGCGATGAGTTCTCTGTTTGTTTTACGAGCCATTTTGTTTTATTTTAAAATTATTATTTAACTATTTTATAACCAATGTAAATTACTAATCCAACGACCAAAGCACCGATAGCTATTTTAATTATTTTTTTGGAGGATTGCATATTTTCTGGTGAATTATTTTTTTCTTCGTTTGAGCGATTTAAAGTAGATGATAGAAGAACGGCAGGTGTATTTCGTGCTTCTCTAAATTGCTCAACCGTTTGACCTTCGTATGCAACAGTAGGAGCAATCGTTCCGATTTCTTTCTGGTATTCAAATTTTTTTATCTCCTCTTTAATCATCAGTTCAAACTGTTCATATCCTAAATTTCTCAATCTTAGAATTTCGGCATCACGCCTTTTTCTAAAATCGTCAGAAGATTCCGATCTACTAGGTGTCAAATCTCTACTTGTAAGATTGGCAGATTTAAAATAATCTTGCCCTTTGTTCTTATAGTATGCAATATTTTCATCAAACTTTTTCAATTTTTGCTTTTGTGCATCAGTTAAAGGTTTGCTATCACCCCCTCGCCCTTTTGTGGTTAATTTAGGGTCATTAACTGGAATATTATCAGCATCGGCAGAGTACCAATGAACTTTATAATCTTCTATTTTACCTACTCTTTCAATTACGATTGGATTCATCTTATTTAAGTTATTTGTTTTTATTGATAGTAGTCATCAATCCATCTGCAATTAAAACAACTACAACGAATGTTGCAGCAGCTAAAAGCATAGCCTTTGGAGCAGACACTTTGGAGTAAAATGACTTTAATCCTAATGCTGTATCAGATGTAACTTGTGTATTCGACACATATTTGTTTACCGCTAAGTCGGCTAATGCGCCTACTCCTGCTACATACAAGTAAAACTTTGGACTTTGCATATTTAATTTATTTTAAATTCCGAAAATTGATTTTAAGAAAGGATTGTGGTAAACACCCCCTTCGTCACAACCGCAATCTTGTGAACCAGACTTCATATATTTTTTCAAATCGTAAGTAGGAATTTTGCCTCCCTTTTCGTAATTGTCGAAATAATAACCATCTATGTCCTTGTAATTATTGATGACTAAATCTCTTCCGAAAGATTCGTAATCAAAATACGATTCAAGATCGTTTTTGCTAACATTTTCAATACCACCCATCATGTCCACCCAATCATAAGCAAAATCAGTGTCCGAATCGTATTGACCTCTAAATTTTTCTTCAATCCATCTTTCAATATTATTTGGATCATATTCTGAAATAATAGTTCCGATCACATCCATAGGAATGTCACGCTCTTGACTAACTTCCCAAGCGTTAATAACCTTGTCGAAGCTATCTTCCCCCATTTGTTCGCTATACAAACTTGAAGGGAAGTTTTCATAGTCAAATACAGCATATTCTTCACGCAATTCACCAGTTTCTTTTGTCCATTTGTCAAGAAGTTCCTGAATCTTATCCATTACTTCTTCACCGCTACTATATTCGCTAAGATCAATCCACTCTCCGATAAGTTTTCCTTCGTTGTATAAAGACCATTCTCCAACCCAAACTTTCGGTGTGTCGCTACTTCCAACCCCACCGCCATTTGCGTATTTCATATCAGTGGTAAGTTCATTGCCTAAAAATTTAGCGTAATCATTTCCAACTTTATTCTTAAAAACAACTTCAACAGTTTTCTTATCTGGCATAATTCCGACTACATACCCTTTTTTACCAGAGTAAGAACCATACATAGGATAAACAATCATGTCCTTCTTTAATTCAGATACATTTACAGTACCAACCCCACCGCCGTCAGAGTACTGCGATGTCAAATCTTTCTTTGTTATTCTAATAGGAGTAATATTTTCAAACCCAGATAAATGATCAGCAGAGCCTAAATAATTATATGCTTTATCGTAAACATAAAAACCACTTCCAACATCGCTATAAACACTTCTTCGTTCAATTATAAAAGATATTTTTTTGCTATTCGGAGTTAGCCATAAATAATAAGAAGTTTCATTATCGGGATTTATTTCGGGGAAAAATCCCTTTACCTTTTTCTTCAATTCGTATAACTCACCAACTCCACCGCCCTGAGCATATTCATGCGACAATCCATGCTCAGTCATAAACTCTATATTACCATTGGTTAAATCTTCTTCTGTTGCTTTTATTGTAGCATAACCTTTTGATTCTTTTTTTGAAAAAATATGTTTGCCTTTTTCAAATCCAATCCATTTATAACCATTATAATCTGGCAAATTTTTGTAATAACTTTTTGGATGTTTCATTTTATCACCAACCCCACCGCCTTCAGCCATTTTATTAACTTTAATCCTTGCTTCAATAATTGCTCTTTCTTGGTTTGCTAATCTTTGACCAGCTTCTTCTATTTTTTTTGTATTTTCCTTCTTACTGAAAGCATCAAAGTATTGTTTCCTGTTTATCTGTTGTTGTTTCTTAATTAAATCAAGTCTTTTAGACAACTCCTTATCTGTCATATTAAGTAAAAATGAAAAATCTTCTTTACCAACACTTAGTTTTGCACCAACCCCACCGCCTTTGGCGTATTTATTGGCGTATTTAGCTCCTTTTTTTATCAGTTCATACTGCCTTTCAGCAGTAGCTTTATTGGAAGATAGCTTTGTTAAAGCATAACCCATTTGCAGGTAATACACGCCATTATTAAAAGATAGCTTAGATGATGAAATTCTATCAGACCCTTCTGAATAACCTATGTGCATATTATTTATCTGGAATTTCGCATCAGCCAAATTTTTTGCCGATGAAATTTCCTGTAAATAATCACTGCTCTTTACATAAATAGTAATCTTACCATCTATCTCATGGGCATGAAACGGCACATACCAATACACCTCTTTGCCTATTGAACCGCCTTTGGCGTATTTCTCATTCTTGCCATCCAAATAATGAGTAACGTCACTAAGATCAGTAGTTGCACGTTCCATTTTAGCAACAACCCAAGCCTCAATATCTTTGTCCTGCTTCAGAATTTCCGACAACTCTTCCGAATGATGCTTTGCCTCCTTAACCTGACTAGCGATCATCTCTTTATTGTCTTTTTCGATGTTTCCACCTTTTGCAAATTCTTCCATTTCTGATTTACCTTTTGTTCCGATTGGTCTCAAATCATACGCAATACCATCCAAGCCATACTCAAATGTATAGCCAACTTTTTCTACTGCCTTATTAGCCTTTTTAAGACCATCGTAATCGCCCTCTTCAAACGCCTCTGCGTATTTCGTTAGGACTTTCTGAACTTTCTCTGGAATGTTATCGTAATCCTCAAACAAGTCAATACCTTCTGAATCTACACTACCGCCTTCAGCCATTTTCGAGCCACTATTTTTAATGATCATCGCCTTATTCAATAAGTCATTCAATCCATTTATATCTTGCCATTGAACTTGCATCAGAGTATTGTTAACATTTTCCCCTAATTCAGAATCAAATTGTCTTGTCATAAGAATGACATCATCTTCATCTCCCATTACAATGAATGTACCTTCATACAAATCGCCTTTCACTGTCCATACTGGCATACCACCCCAATCAGCCGAATTAAAATACACATTTTGCTTTCCAAAAAAGGATTCTATGGTATCTCGTAAATAATGTCTTTTAGACATATATTTTTCATCGTCATATTTGGAGATAACTTGTCCTCCTTCAGCCATTTTCTTTTTAGCTGAAGATTTTTTATTACTAACACCTGCCTCACTTAAAGCAATAGCTTTAGCCTGACTTACATCAGTTACCTTATTACCGTGTGTTGTAAGTTTACCTGCGTAAAATTCACGCATGACTTTGCTGATCTTATTTTGTTGCTTTTCAGTAGCCATCCTAAATATTTTTGTCAATCAATTTTGTAATGCTTTTTTGGTAGGTAAATATACCGATAATGGCAGCTAATAACAATATGCCACCTACAATGACAATCACTTTCTTATTACCACCTAAATCAGTTAAAGCATACTGAGCCTCTTTAGCCCTTCTATTTCGTAGAGCATTCCGAATATCTTCTGACAATTTTGAATTGTCGTTATATGTAGAATCAACAATAGCCTTAGCTAATTTGCTCACGTTACCCTCTTTTGCAGCATCCAGAATAGCCTTTTTTGTAATGCTACCATAGTTATATGCTAACGATAGCAAAGCGACCTTTGAAGCATCTGGCAACTTATCCCAACCCTCTGAACCTACTTGATTTTTCACACGGGGAATAAATTCATTTTTTATTCTACGTGCTAAATCTTTTGCAGCAAGTTCTCTAGTCGTTGTATCAGTCGATAATACTTTTCTGTAAGTTCCGTTAGGAAGTTCAATAGTGTCGCTACCATGACCAATACGATAGGCGTTCACATCCCACTTTGCCGTAGGTGTAAATCCTTCAAATTCCTTAATAAAATTTGCTGCCTGAATATCTAATGCCATATACTTTTAGTTTTATGGAAAGGGGCAAGGAACACATTAACCTCGCCCCAATCCAAATTACCGCTTCTTACGGGAAGCAGACTTTTTCTTAGCTGCGGTAGCTTTGCCACCTCTGCGCCCTAATTTTACGGCACATTTGCTGATCTGAGTTTTAGCCATTTGTTTTTGGTATTAAGTGATTACTAAAATCCTAGCCAACTAAAAAATCCTTTTGACTTTTTAACTTTTGACTTGCGTGGAACTTTTGCTGAAGCCTTACCACCTCTTTTTCCGAGTGTAACCGCAGACTGATGAACAGTGCATTTTGCTGATTTAGATTTTTTAGCCATGATTTTTATTTTTGATATTTGTTATAAATTACTGCACCTACAATAGCACCAATTATTGTTGCAGATACAATATACTTTTTATTCGCAAAATAGGTTATGCCACCTGCCAATATTCCACCAACTACAAGCCCACTTAATATTTTTTTAGAAGCCGTGTTAGTCGATGAATTAGACATAGAGATTTCTTTAGTTTCCACAATCGTGCTATCTCCAGAAACCTTTTCTTTCATTGCATTACTATTTGGATTATTCATAATCATTTTTATTGAATTTCTGTTTTAATTTTTTAGATTTTCTTCTATTTTTAAATTCTTCAATTTTTGTGCTAACATAAGGAACTCCTTCATATCCAATGAAAAACACAACCCCTGCAACTATTATAGCAGCACTTATTTTCTTCCAATTTTGCATTAAATTTTAACTCCACGCTTATCCAAAGCAGAAACTAAAATGGCATAATATTTTTTCCCACTATTTACACCACCTACTTCGGTTGAATCCAACTGATCTTTCAACAATGTAGGAAGCGAATAATCTGTATCGCCAGTGCCGATTCCACAGTTATCAACTGCCCTTGTTCCAAAAGCACGGACAAGTTTTGTCCAGTCTAATTTATTTTGACATACTCTGAGAACTTCAGACATAACTTGTAATTCAGATGATGAAGTTTCACAACCATCTAATTTTTGAAAGATAAAATTAGCGGATGATTCATAAACAGAATCATTGAAAGTTTGCTTCAGCCCTTGTTGAACTAAAAGTCGCTCCTCATCTTTTATATCTTTAATTACATCTTTTTCTTCGCTCTCAGATTTTTGATCCACAATTTTCTTGTAGATTTTGAAGGCTGTAAAAGATAAAATACCCAATGCTCCAACAGCTATAATACCTTTTGCCCATGTAGGTAGTTGTGAAAAATAATTTCCTGCTTTCATAATTAATAAGGTGTTGTAGATAATTGCTCTTTTAAAATATAAAAAGTGCCATTAAAAATTTTAACAGTATTATCAAGTTTTCTTCCTGAAACGGATAAATTTAACTTAACAAAGCCATTGGTAGCCTCCGAATCAAAAGTACCTATTGCTCTATCTAATATATCTGTTTTCTTAATAGACCCAACCACATAATCGCTCTTAACTTGAGGATAAGAATAGATACTTCCATTTGAAGATTTAAGATAAACAGCATCTCCCTTTTTAACATTTGATGGAGATACTGGATTGCTTACTATTCCCATAATCTTGTTATAATTCCCTTCACTCAACGGAACTGAATATCCTTTTGATTGGATCGCAGCATTGGTTTTATTACCGAAATATCCTGTTGTTGGCGTAACACCAAGTTTTACTTGAAGAGCCTTAATTTTATCACCTTTCATTCCAATAGCCAAAGGGAAAGATTCAGATAATACTTGAATAGCTTCAGAAGGAGTAGTATTTTTTATTTCTCCAGATGCTTTTGCATCTGCTATCAGTTTATCAAGTTCTTCTTGAGTAAGTTTGACTTTATTAGAACCTCCAAATCTTTTATAGAGGAAATATCCAAGACCACCTACTGCTGCTATACCAAGTGTCCAGAAAATAATTTTTGCTGTGTTAGATGCCATAATTATTAATTTTTAGTAATGTTATTTAAAGGGAAATCTTTATTTAAGGTGTTATGATAATAAGGAGGTAAAGTATCTGGAATAGGTTCTCCCCCGTTTCCAACAATGTAAGGAGGCAAATGTTCCATTTCAGGATTCAAGCCCTTGAGAACATCGTATGCCCTTGCGGTAATTTTTAGAACAACCCTATTGCCTTGTTTTACGGTATAGGTTATAATATTATTTCCATCCATCGGCATATTAATCCTTACATTTTCACAAGCATATTGATATGCAAATGGATTTAAGATTGGTGCAACTTGTTGTGTATAAGATTGACCAAATAAATCAATAAATTTTGTAAGAGTAAATGGAGCAATAGCCTGTTGTGCATTTTCAGCGTAAATTGCCAAATCCTCGAAATAGTAACCTCCTAACATATTTAATCCACTAACAAACTGATTATAGTTCATGTTTACCAACTGAACAGAAAACCCATTTGAATATGAATAACTTGAACTTACAAATGGATAATCTGATCCACCTGCGCTTATCTGAATAGGAACTTCGGTAGTAGTTTGAGATGTTACTGTATAAACGGCATTACTCCCCACGCTACTATAAGTTAATGTTGGTGCGCCTAAAGAGGTGAAAATAGCAGGAAGGTTAGCAGGATTGTTAATGTTTACTGTATGCGTATATGTTCCTGCGCTAGTGATGAAATAGATTGGCTGAATTAAAGGGAAGGATGCTGTTGGAATGGTACAAGTATATAAAGTTCCCGTTGCAGTTGTAGCAGGAAAATTGAGGTCATCAAAAAGAGCAACTGTTTGATCAGCAACACCATTAGTATTGTCTAAAATCAAATACAAATCATCTCTTATGATGTTCCAGATATTTATATCAAACTTATTTTCCATTAGAATTACTTAATTAACCTGAACTGCATATTTTCAAAATTATCAATGAAGTAACGAATTTTCCTATCTCTTTCTCTATTTGATGGACTATCCGCAGGTTTAAAAACTTCACAGAACGCTTTGTACGCAGCTATCTTACTATATCCAAGTGATAAGAAAATCAGTAAAGCATTGAAATCTGCCTCCTCCTCATCTTCTGGCTTAACATTAATGTAAAAATGCGAATACTCATGTAGTAAAATGGCAAGTCGCATCGGCACTGTGTATTTTAAAATTCCCTTTTTACTGACTTCAATAACTCCTGTTTCAGCATTGGTTCTCATGGGCGTAGTTACTTCACGACCATAATTGGGATTTCTAATTTCATTACCACTTCTCTTATCAGTAACAAACAGTCTTGTGTCGTACAAAGAATTATGATAGTCAATCCTTAATTTGCCATCTCTACTTTTGTAAATTGAGTAAGGAATTTTACTATTACCAGAAGAAATTATACTTGCATCTTCAGAAAATTCCTCCGCAAATTCAACAAAATTCCTTGTTAGACTATTATCAATACGATAAGGCATTAAATATCTTTTTAATGGAACTTCTTTCATGGAAAAAGAGAAAGATTTGTCTTGCCCAGAGGGTAAATTACCAACTGATCCATTAAAAACTTGTATAATTCCCTTCTTAGGAGTAAGCGGTAATTTTATGGAAAATATATCTTCTTTAAAAACTTTCTGATACCGATCTTCATAAAAAGTATTTGGCTTACTAGAATCAAAAATTCTAATAATCATATTCTCTGGCTTCATAGTTTTTACAACTATCCGAAGGCAGGTTGGCTTTTTATCAAAATTATATGGAATATCCATTATTTATTTACTCTCTTGTAAATAACATATCCAATGATAGATACAATAACGATTCCTCCGATTACTGCGAAACCATTCATTCCTGCAATCTTGAAATCTTTATTTTTATTTACTTCAGATGACTGAGAATTAGATTTGTTCCCTTCAACTATTTCTGAAATCGACATTCCTTCTTTGTACCAACTTGAAGATTTGGCTTTAATAATTTGATTATCAAGCCATGATCGGAATGGTACATCTTGACCATATTTTTTCCATAACTGATTGGCAGTAGCATATTGATCTTTGTTCTTATCAATAAACTTCGCCAATTCTTCGTAAGTGTTTGTTTCTGGCATAACCTAAATGTGTTTTTTTAAATAGCTATCTAAAATTGCTCCTGCTAATGCTCCGATTGCAACATAAATGATCTTCGATTTATTTTTCACCAAAGCATAACCAAGACCTGCAACAGCCCCAACTAAAGCCGTTTTAGATGAAAAATCAAAAGACTTAATTTCCTTAAAAATTAAATCCTTTGATCCGACATCTTTAATTTCATTAAAATCCGTATTTGCCATACGTTATTAAAATGAAATTATTTTTTGTTCGATTGCATTTTCTGATACATCTTGTACCCTGCAAAACCAATAGCTATAACTGCTACTGCACCGATGATAATTTTTGTTGTGTTGCTCATTTTTATTTGTATTTGTGTTTATAATTTAACGTGAAACAGTTTGGAACTGAGCAGGATTAACTGGCTGAGATGAAGTTGCGCTAACTCCTGATGTTCGGGATTTCAAATTTTCTTTTACGCTCGTAAAAGATTTAGGAGCGTTTGCAGTAGTAGAAGATGAACTTGAATTGATATTCTGATTGTTTTTCATTTTATTACGAATGAAAATAACAGCACCAATTAAAGCAACAACCCCAACACCGATCCAAATTTTAGTTGATGTTTTCATACCTTTTATTAATTTTTAGAATGCAAAACCATCATTTCCACCTTGCGTTGAAATCAAATCCATATAATATTCATCTCCACTCGCACGAAGCGCAGGTGTATTTACTGGCGTTGAATTTGGATTTAAAGATGGTGCGGTTGGAGATGTTGTAGTCCCAGAACCTTTTCCAACAGTTGCAGACCCACCTAATGAAGTAGAAGAACCATCTTTAGGAGCAGTTGATACACCTCCCGATGATGTTGGCGAACCTCCTCTTGGAATGGTATTGACATTTACGTTAATAGGATTAGTATTTACAGGGATGGTTGCAACAGGTATGGCTGCTATTCCGATAGGAGCAAGTGGCGTTAATGAACCTCCACCGAAGCCTCCACCTCCACCCATTCCTGAATCACTTGCACCTGCAACTTGATCAGGTTTCTTCTTTGATTTTTTCCAAATCAAATAAATAATAACGGCTGCTATTCCACCGATAATAATTTTCTTGTTATTCATTAATTAACCTGTCCTTTCTTTTTAACTATTAAATATGCAATAACACCCACAACGGCAAGTCCACCTACAACTAACAATACTTTCCCTGTATTATTAGTAGGTGGTTGCTGTGTATTTTTATTAGCAATAATTTGTTGTGCTAATTTTAATTTTTCAGTTTGCGCTGCATTTTTACCTTCTCTTTTTGCTGCTCCAAATGAAAAAATACTACCAACAGCACCTGCAATAGCCGAAATAGGATCAGCCCCAACAGTTACATTTGGCGTACTTTCTGATTTATTTGCTCCACTTGAAGTAAGTGATGAAAGAAAAGATGAAAATCCTCCCGATTGTGATCCAGTAGGTTCAGTTGCATTGTAATAACCATTGGCAGATAAAGTACCCCCTTTTTTAGTTCTAATACATTGTCCGAAATAATTTTGATAAAAACCAGATGGACAACCAGTTGCAAGATAAAAACCTGAACCCGAATTAAGACTAATTAATAAAGTAAGTACAGCGTTAGTAAATGGAATATTTTCACCTAAATTATCCGCAACCTTTTTAGCTACTTCTTTATCAGAGGCATTAGCACTTGTTTTAATACCTGCTTCATTTAAGGCAGAAATCAAATGACCACGATGATAAACCATCAACTGACCTATTTCTTTAATAATCAGTTTTTTAGCTTTATCATTTTCCCCTGCACGGATGTATGCGGAGAGATTATTACTAAAATCGCTTGTTTGGTGAATCATGGCTTATTTTTTAAGAATTAGAGCCAATACAACGGCAGTAGCAGCAATGATTAATAGGCTTTGTTTATCTTTAAGTATATTTTCAACTTTAGATTCAGATTTAGAAACATTGGAAGCCTTATTTTTCACACCACAATCAGCGCAACCACATTCACAGGATTTTTTTGATTTTTCCTCTGTCGGTGCATTGAGTGATTTAGGATTAGTTTCAGATGCCAACAGATTTTCTAATTCCTGATAAGCCTCTAAACCATGCAATTCAACAATATATTGCAAGGTTGATGCTACCTGATTTGCAGAAACCTTAGATGGATCAAGTGGCTGAAAACCATGTAATTTAATGAAATTGTTGATTTTATCAACGGGAACTTTTTGCGTAACTTCTTTGTAAAATTGCATAACCAAAAATTTAGAAAAAAAGGCGGTACGGCATGAAGCCAACCGCCTTTTTTCGTGTTTGCACTTGGGACTATCGTGATCCGAGTGGAATCATTGGTGTAGCTACACCAGCAGCAGCAGGAGCGAGGTAAGGTACGCCAGAAATTTTTGGATTTCCGAGCATTACGTTTACAGGGCGACCTGCAAGACCATGACTGATGTTGTAAACTTTGTTCGGGAAGAACTGGAATGTTACAGTTGCAGAACCGAGCAATGTGAACGACAACGCAGTGTTACCATCTACTGTGAACGGATAATCAAGAACCGATGTACCAGTTTGATTCTGGAATGGGTTGATGATTGGCGCACGGGAGTAGTTAGTAGAAGCACCGAATGTATCGAAGGTAGTGAAGCTAAGAGCCTGAGTTACCTGTGCATTGGTTGTAGAAACTTGATAAACCTGTGAAATACGGAAAGGCTTTTCACGCAACTGACCCAAAAACTGACCGTAAGTCAAGTTACCATTCTGCATAGTAACAGTAACAGCAGCAGCGTTTCCGAAGTTATTGCTTGTAGGCAACAAGTTTACGTTTGAATTGAAGAGAGTAACAGTAGTAGAAGAGGTAGTTGAGTTAGCAACTTGGATGATATAAGGCTGTGAAGCCTCTGCACCCATGTCCATCATCATAAGACCTGCATCTGCATTGTAGTACCCATCTCCATTGTAGAAGTTATCGTTAGAAGCATTGTAGAAACGGTTGTTCATAGCTTCATTTTCACGATTTGAAAAATAAGTGTTATACATTTCGATGAATGATTAAGTGATTTTTTCTGAAAATTATTCCCAAATCTTCAGTGATTTTTTCTGAATCGCTGCAACTGCGTAAAGTGCAACAAATACTGGAATAGCCGCTTTGAGTGCATTAAGAGCCTGTGTCATTTGTTTGTTTTTTTTAGTTATTAATTTGTTTTGATCGTTACATAACGACAAGGCAAATATCTATTCAAATAAAAACAATAAAAAATCACATCAGGAGGCTTTCTTATTCTACAATTAAATAATTAAATCACATAATAAATTGATATACAATAAGATACATTAATCCATAAAATTCTATTAAATAGTATTTTGAAAAACACTATTTACTATATTTGTGCCAATGAAAACGCCAAAAGTTCTAATTTGTGCGCCTACAAATCAAGTTAAAGATTATTGTCAATTCAGATGGATTGAACAAGTAAAATTTTTAAACTATGATAACTATGAAATTTATTTGAGTGATAACACTAAAGATAATTCGTTCTACAATCAAATTAAATCTCTTGGAGTTGAAGTAGGAAAAGTAAATCCTACACTGAAATCCAACCCTGAGTATATGGCTGAAAGCCATGAACAATGTAGATTAAAGGCAATAGAAATAGATGCTGAATATATGTTGCATTGGGAGGTTGATTTGTTTATAGATGACAAAAACATCATTCAACGATTGATGTATCACAAAAAGCAAGTAGTTGGAGGTATTTATCACATTGGACAGGGTAGAGATAGTTATCTATGTTTGATTAAAAAGCATCATAATCATAAAGATGAACCAGTGAGTACATTTCCAATGAAAAACGGTTCAGATTTGTTATTTGTAGATGGCAATTTAGTAGAAGTTTTTTCGTGCGGTCTTGGTTGCACATTAATTCATAAAAGTGTTTTCAAAAATATAGCCTTCAGGCACGATATTGAACAAAGATTTCATCCAGATTCATCTTTTTACGAAGATTTGCATTACAAAGGGATTAAAACATACGCAGACACTTCAATTTTACTTAAACACGAAAACAGCCGATGGCTGATGTATTAAAATCATGGAACAAAAAGATAAAGATCAGTTCTCTGCTGAATGGAGAGTAAAATACGTTCAGGCGTTAAAGCATAAACAAGATTGCTTGATTCAAGTTATTGGAACGAATGCCGACAACCATAACATAAAAAGAAATTACGAAATAGCTTGTTTTAAAATAGAGCAATTAGAATTAGAACATAAAATCTTTTGGGAACAATTAGTTGTTAATGATTGGTTAGAAAGAACTGTATTGTATGAAAATAAAATAAGTAAAGAACATACGGAAGCAAAAAACAACATTGCTGAAACAATTAAGGAAGCTAAAAGAATAATTATGTCAACTCCAGTTAGCGATAGATGGGAGAACTATGAAAAACTGTGTGAAACAGTTCAAAAGTTTGATATGATTGACTTTTCAGAGAGAGAAATATTGGTAACATATTATCAAAGTTTGAAACATGATTTATCAAAATTCAACAAATGAAATCTGTAAATGTTATTAGTGTATCAGGAATCTTAATAAGTCTGTACTTCACATCATACCATATTTTAAAAGGACAATATGCTTATGGTATTGGCTTTTACTTTATTTGCATAGCCATATTCTTTACAAGGTCATTTGTAAAATACAAATTGGAGCAAAATGATTATAGCGATCCATACTCTAGTAATATAAATCGTGGGTACTATTTGGCTGAAAAACTTTATGCGTTATTCCGAAGCAACAATACGGACATAATTAAAGATATTTACATTACTGAAATTTGTAAGTTATATATAAATTACAAAAAGTATCACAAAATTGTCTGCAATAACGACAACTATTCTACATTCTGCGCTTACTTAGACTTTGAATATTATGCAAATGAATATCTTAATAACCTGCCTAAATTTTAAGAACACAACAGGTAGTGAATTATATTTTTATGATCTAGCTTGTGGATTCAAGAAAATAGGTCATAATGTTTCAATACTTTCCAACGTAAAAGGTGGTAAGTTATGGGAATTGTCTGAACGAAGAGGCATCAAATGTTTTGATTTTACTCAAGCACCTAATGATAAGTTTGATATTATTTTAGCATCGCACAGACCAGTTATTGATGAGTTTTGTAAACAAAAACTATACGATCCTACTCCCATAATTAGCATAAATCATTCAGAAATAATTCCTCTTGAATATCCGATCATAGACGATAGAATTATTCACTATGTAGCTATTCGTGAATCAATTATGGATTTTATAGAGAACAGGTATTTTATTCCAAAAGATAATGTTTCTTTGATTTACAATCCTATTAATACTGATAAACTGCTTAGTGCTAAAAAGAGGCATCCAAAAAAGAAAACTGTATTGTTTGCAGGAACAATAGATTACTTGAGAAAAGAATCAATGTTACACTTGTGTAAACGTGCTAATGAAGAAGATTTTAATTTATGGTTTGTGGGATCAGTAAATGGAGATAACTACTTGCTCCCAGAGTTGAATGAAAATATAAGTTGGGAAGATGCTAAATGGAATATTCAAGATTATATTTCGGGAGCAACACATACGGCAGGTATTCAATTTGGAAGAACGGAGATTGAAGGGTATTTTTTTGGATTGAACTGCATCCGATATATTGTAAATAGTGAAGGTAAAATTCAAGATGTAATTGAAACAGAACCTCCTCATTTAAAATATCTTTTTGAGAACTTTAGTTACGTCAGCGTTGCCCGTAAAATGGAAGATTTGATACAAAAACTTATAACCAAAAACTAATATGAAAAGAGTTAAAATTACCCTATTAATAATGTTTTTTTTAACTGAGATGGGAATCTATAAGCATTACTATAATGTAAATCCTCAAGCATCTTTTTTCCTGATGATATTCTTTAGTATTTTTTATTATTTCATTTACAAAATGATAAAGAATGGCTAAACTATTGATTAAATTTCCTAGCAGAGAGCGACCTCAAAAATTTAGAGATTGTTTAGCAAATATTTTAGACACTGTTCAAAATATTGAGAATGTTATGATCGTTGCTACATTGGATAATAATGATTCAACGATGGAGTGGGCTAAAACACTGGACAAGCCTTATTTAAAAGTTATGTTTGGTGAATCTTCAAATAAGATTCATGCCGTTAATCGTGATATGTCTAAAATAAGTTTTAAATGGGACTATTGCTTGGTAATGAGTGATGATATGAAATTCATAAAGAAAGGTTGGGATTCTATCATAGACCACTATTTCAATATGTTGAGTGATGGTTTCGATAAAGAGTTGATTTTGCATTTCCCTACTGATAAATTGCATGGCGATAGGATTATTACGATGCCTATTTTTAATAGAAAATGGTTTGAAAGATTCGGTTACATTTATCATCCTTCTTATTTAAGTTTATTTTGTGATGATGAGCAAACTATGGTTTCAAAAATTACTGGTTCTTACAGAAAATTATCTGAACAAATAGCAGTTCATTTACATCCTATTTATACAGGAGAGAAATTAGACCCACTATTAGAAAAAACTCAATCGTTCAATGACCAAGATCACAAAAATTACGAACTTAGAAAAAGCATAAATTTTGGATTATGAGTAAAAAAATAATTTCATTCAGCGTTTGGGGTTCAAATCCAATTTATACTATTGGTGCAATAGCAAATGCACGTTTATCAAAAATATATTTTCCTGATTGGAAGTGTATATTCTTTGTCGGAGAAAAAGTACCTAAAGCAATTATTCAAGAACTTGAAAATCTTGATTGTTTAGTCGTTCCAACTGGATTAGAGGAAAATCATACGGGTATGTTTTGGCGTTTTTCTCCTGCCACCATGTATGAAGAGTACGATTATGTATTGTCAAGAGATACGGATAGCAGACTATCAAAAAGAGAGGCTGATGAAGTCAATGAATGGATTAAAAGCGGTAAAATGTTTCATTCTATTGTAGCCCATCCTTATCACAATTTACCGATTCTTGGAGGCTTATGGGGTGCTAAGTTGTCTAAAACATTTGCGGAACACTTTAACGAATCTTTTAATCAATTTGATATTGAAAATAGATACCAAATAGATCAAGAGTTCTTGAGCAAATTTATTTACCCTTTTGTGAAAGACGATATGTATGTTTCTAATATGATGAATCATCCTCAAAATCCCGACTACTCCTTTATAGGAGAGGGATATGATGAATTAGATGAGCCACTGAATTTAGAACATAGAGAAATATTAAAAACTTATTACGATAAAATTTCTGAAAATGGAAAAGCCTAAAATTTCGGTATTAATACCAGTTTTCAATGGTTCTAAAACGATTGCTCGTTGTTTGCTTTCAGTAGATTCACAAACCTATGGGAGAGAAAATATTAAGGTGATTATTTTTGACGATGGAAGCACTGATAATACACAGAAAGAGATAATTCCACTATTAAGGGAACAAGATACATACATAAAATCAGAAGAAAATAAAAAGAGAGGATTTGCAAGAAATAAACTCATACAGGTATGCAATACTGAGTATGCGGTTTGGTTAGATGCAGACGATGAAATGTATGCAAACAAAATAGAATTTCAATTTAAACACATGATTGAAATTGGTGGTGCTTACAATCATACTGCTATGAGAACAGTTAGGGGGTCTGAAGTAAATTATAAAAGCGCACATTCGATTCACGATGCCTATGAACTAATGGATGAAAATCCAATAAACGGATGTACCGTAATGTTCAAAGTCGAAATAGCTAAAAAATTCAAATACAATGAAAATCACAAAGTAGATGGAATGGAGGACTGGGATATGTGGAAACAAGTTCTAATTCAAGGTTACAGAATACATGGTTTAAATATTCCATTGCTTACTTACAATATGAGAGAAGAAAAAGTTATTTTAACAACAGAAAGAAAAACATTCAGATTCGATGACATTTGTGTTAATTCAGATATGGAACAAGCCAATGCTATTGCAAGAGAATTAAAGGCAAGATTTCCTTATTGTAGAATTATTTATTGTATTTCTCCTTTGGTACATAACTTGGAAAACGAAAATGAAATTGATAGTCAAAGATGCTTCCCCAAGATTTTCAATGCCTACTCTGATATAAGAAATTTCTTTTGTGTAGATAAGGCTGGATTACCTACCGATATACCTGAATTTGTAGAGTTGGCTTCTCATTGTCTATTTCATGTTGACCATAGATTACTTACCGAATCTCAGCAAGAAATGAGTGTAATGGCTTCCTGTTCTTTGGCAAAATCAAAAATAGTTGTTCCTCCATTTAATAAGTGGACAAAGCACATGGAAAAAATTTGTCAAGAACTTGATTTGCAATTAATTAAGTTTGAGGATGGATGGAGGTCTATGGAGCATGAAAGTTTTGATATTGAACATAATTTATGGTATTTACATCATAGAGAATGGGACAAAGAGTTAGTTAAATTAAATTCTTTTTTCAATGATAAACATTAATGAAATCCGATGGGGAGGTAGCGGTATTGAGAAAATTGTATTTGATCATATATGCGACCTATTACCAGAAGGAAAAACCATATTAGAGTTTGGAAGTGGCTATGTTAGCACTGGGGCTTTCCGTTCAAGGTATAATGTAATTTCAATAGATCAGGATAAGCAATATCAGAATATTTATGATGGCGTTACATACATTCACGCTCCATTAGTAGATGGATGGTTTGACCCTTTTGAAATTCATTCAAAATTGAATAGTAATTATGATTTGATATTTATAGATGCTCCATCGGGTTCGGGCAATAGGCATGGTTTCGTTGACCATTTGTATATGTTCAAAACAAACATTCCAATCGTCATACACGATACTTATAGATCATCTGAAATAGACCTATGCTTATCATTAGAAAAAAAACTAAATAAAAAGTGTCAGTTTTTTAGTAAAGGAGGTGATC
>Ga0129336_10000164_pt1 | contig 34751 bp, 20 predicted proteins | sample CPB6_02_DNA_FD_96878 | JGI IMG/M metagenome (GOLD analysis project Ga0129336, IMG submission 96878) | Freshwater to marine salinity gradient microbial communities from Chesapeake Bay, USA - CPBay_Sum_0.6_0.2_DNA | ecosystem: Environmental > Aquatic > Marine > Coastal | place: USA: Chesapeake...
AAGGCATGTGTAGAGTTCTGCAGTGATGACGAAACCCCTTGGGCTAAGTTTGTTCGTTGTATGACTGATGGGCAGATTGGTCGTCATTTGGTGCAGACTCGTGATGGAGTTCGTTGGGATGATGAAGCAATCAATGAGGAGGAAATGATTGAGATGATGCAAGAGCTCTGAACCATTCGTCTATTCTAACTGTTCACCACTAACTAACAACATCATGACCAACATCAACATCGCAAAGGCAAGCAAACTGGATCTCCTGGTTGCTGATGTTCAGGGGCAGATTAAGTACACTGTGCTCAAGCCTTCGCGTCGCGGTGTGAAAGCACTCACAGGTCAGCGAGCTTGGGCGAATGCTGCTCCTAAGGGCTCATTCATGCATGGAGCGATTGAGGAGGCAGCTGCAGTCACCAAGAATAACAAGTGCTCCAAGGCCTGCTGAGGGCTTATGTGTCCCCTCTGAGGCTTATGAGCACTTGGAGGGGGACACGAATACAGGGGAGAACGAGCAACGAACACGACAAGATAACGAGCAGCGATTCTCGTGAGGCTTATGACAGTTTGAGCAGTTGTTTGGCGGGGCGTTTGTGTTAGCGCGGGGCGCGGTGGCCCCCTAAAAGAAAAAACGCTCACTACCCTAATCTATAACGACCCCAAAAAGCGCTCATAAAGCTTCATCCATCTCAAAATTTTTTTTGCCGGCCATAAATACTTTTTTAAGTCTTTTCAGATGTTTTATAAGAAACTTGATATTGATGACTTTCAAAAAATACAAGATAAAATTGTTCCTTATGTGATGGATTTTGTAACTGCAGACATTAAGGCTGCAGAAGAAAAATATTCGGAACAAGTGTTTTTTAATTTTGTATTTGATGATGACTTAGAAAAATTTAAGAGAGATATACCAGAGTTATTTGAATGCATTCGGAGAGAACTTGGAAGTGAAATTATTTTAATGTCTTTCATCTATGTAACGGGTCCAAGTCAGATTCCAATACACACAGATTCGGATAATGCACTTGAGAGAAGGACAAGATTAAATTGGCCTATTCTAAATGGTGAAAGTGCAGCAACAATATTCTATGAAAAAAACAGTGAGGATATTCCATGGGTAATGCACTCATATAAATCGGGAATATCTGGACGTGGATTTGATCCTGATCATTGTCATGAGGTTGATAGATATATCTTAGATGTACCGACATTAATGAATGTCAAGCAAATTCATGGAATTGAAATATTAGAGAATAAATTTCCAAGAGTTTTACTTACGATGAGAATGTCAAATGAAGAAGAAGTTTACCAAAAACATTTTTAATTAAAATGGAAATCAAGACCTTATCCTTTGCACCGGGCATACCTTTCAACGACACATTTGAAAGTTTTTGTGACAAGTATAGACTAGATGAAGATATTGAGTGTTATCAATTATTCTTCTGTCCTTGGGGCAATGGGACTTCTTTTGAAGACTTGGATAAAATTAATTTTAAAAGTAGAGTAGTGATTTTAAACATCATTGACTCTATTATTGATAAGTTTGATAATACTGCGATTAAAGAACTTAAGGATTTTTGTAGAAGACATCCAGAACACAATTTTATAGTCTCATCTCCTCACTTTAATATTAAAAGAGAACTGAGTGTTCCAAATTTGTATTTGGATGAGATTATGCCTACAATGCTTACAGAACCTTTTAGGCGTTGTGAGAAGAAAGAGATATCAAATAAATTTGTTTCCTTTAGTAATAGTACAAAATTACACCGAGTATTAACAATCTCTTATCTCCTATCAAAAGACTATGGTAAGAACGGAGATTTTACATTTAACTTTGAACATGAATTAATTTCACAGCCTCAGGTTTATAAGAATCTAGGTGTCATGTCAGATGAATTAAAGGCGAGTTTTGCAAAAGGACATGAGTTATTCAAAAATAAAGACTTTAATCGTTTAGAGATTGAACCAATACAAGATAAAGATCTTAGTCCAGCAAAAAATTATAATGAAATACTTTCATTTGTTTATGAAAATTATGCGATAGAAATTGTAACTGGTACGATGTTCTTTGAGAAATCACCAGTTCTCAGTGAAAAAGAAATGCAATCTGTTTACTCAAAGAATTTTCCAATCTTCTTAAATGGAGTTGGAATGGCAAAGGAGATGAAAAAATTCTTTGATATTGATTTGTTTGAAGATATTATTGATCATAGTTATGACGGAATTGAAAATCACTTTGAAAGACTTGCGGCTGCGATTGATCGCAATGAAAAACTCTTGAATGGTTCTATGAATATTCAAGAACTATGGTTTGACAACAGACATAGATTTGATTATAATTGCGATAAGATACAATCCATGTTATTTGATGGAAGTTATCAAAAAGTGTTTAATTTTAAAAAAATTCGCCAAGCACTTACACATTTTAATGTTACACTCAATCTACGTTAATGTAACAGATAATAATTAAAAATCATATATAATGTTTGAAATGAGTGCAAAAGAATATATGGAACTCAAGTTAGATTATCAAGAAAAAGACTTACTAATTGATTGTCTTCAACACCGATTAGATACTGATAAAATTTTAGTGATCAATGATTCTCTCAAAAATGAGATTGAAGATTTGTTAGCTAAAGTTGAAGAAGAGTGCATTTAATTTCTCTCTAAATAAACCAGAAACCATTGCATGAATTGACTTGTGGTGGTAGAATGATAACGTTGCAATTCTAATTTTATGTCTAAAGGATTTACAATTAAAGCTAACGCACCCACACCAAAAAAGAACGAAGGAGATTTTGATATTGATGCTGCTAAGGAAATGATCCGTGGCAAAAGTATCGTGTTCATGCTTCCTGGTCGTGGATGTTCATATATTTTTCTAAAGAATTTTGTTCAACTCTGTTTTGAACTTGTTCAGAACGGTGCATCTATTCAAATTTCACAGGACTATTCTTCCATGGTTAACTTTGCACGTTGCAAAGTTCTTGGAGCGAATGTTCTTCGTGGACCAAAACAGATTCCCTGGGATGGTAAGTTGAAGTACGATTATCAACTCTGGATTGATAATGATATTGTATTCAGTAATGAAGCTTTCTATCGTCTAGTTGCAATGGATAAGGACATTGCTGCTGGTTGGTATATGACTGAAGATGGCCATACCACTTCCGTTGCTCACTGGCTTGAAGAAGATGACTTTAAGAACAATGGTGGTGTCATGAACCATGAGACTGGTGAGACGATGCAGAAGCGTCGTAAACCCTTCACAGTAGACTATACTGGTTTTGGTTGGGTTCTCATTAAACATGGTGTCTTTGAGTCTCTGGAGTACCCCTGGTTCGCTCCTAAGATGCAAGTCTTTGACTCTGGAGAAGTTCAAGATATGTGTGGCGAAGACGTTTCCTTCTGTCTTGATGCAAAAGCTGCGGGTTATGAGATTTGGTGTAATCCTCTGATCCGTGTAGGACACGAAAAGACTCGTATTATTTGATGTACGGGTCTTTAAGGGGGTTCTTCGGAATCCCTAGAGTACTTATGCTAGGCGCGTTTAAAACCGTTTCTGGCGCGAAAATAAAACCAATTGTGAGGTATTAGAAATGGCAGTAAAAGCAAAAGGTGGATTAAATAAGAATACGGGTTATATGCCTGGAAAACCCAAACTGACTCGTCAGGGTCAAGGTAATGGCACTAAATATGCTGCAACGAGTCGCAATAAGGCTCGCAAACCATATCGTGGTCAAGGTAAAGGTTAATTTATAAATAATTTTAAATTACACTGTTTGTAAAATGTCAGAAACAACCCCAAAAGTAGGACCAACTGCAGCGGATGCTCCAGAAGTAACTCCAGAAACTGCAAAGGTATTTGACTATAATGTAGCTTCAAATGCAAGAACAGTTGCCCCATCCAAACCAAATCCAGCTTCTCCTCTAGCTGCAGGTTAATATGTCTGAAAAAGAAGCATATATTCATAAGTGGATACAAGAAGTATCTAAAAGTAGACCCGAATTGGGTGGATTTGCGGTCTGCCCATATGCTTCTTCATCAAAAACTTTAATTGTAGAGACTTCAATTGATGATATTGTGCCCGAATCCGGTCATGATGTCATCATTTTTATTGTTGAAGATTTTTGGAAAAGTTCTCATGTTCAAAAATGGGTAAATTTTTATAATGAAAAGTTTTCATACTATAAATTTTTTTCGGATCTATCCTCTAGAGACACCTTCATAGGAGGTGTAAGGACAAATAATGAGAAATATAACTTAATTTTGTGTCAATCAAAAAGAAAATTAAATTCTATTCGCAAGAAATTAGCAGAAACAGAATATTATACCTATTGGACAGAGGATTATCTAAAGGAAATTCTTGGAGACGAATACGAATATATAGAAAAAACTACCGAAGAGGTTTAAATGCAAGAACATAATCTACCACGGAGACCAAACACATCAAAAAGTGATGATTCTATTAAAGGATCTGATGGAATTGGAACAAAATACTTATCTTCAGAGGAAATAAAACTTTTGGAAGCTGCTTCTCAATTTTTACCCCCACAAATGAGAGCATTTCAGATGCAAGATATGGTAAAAAATCTTAAAAATAATTGACATTTCGGGATAGCAACCCCGTAAAAAGTTCTGATTTAACAAAATCAGGAGCTAAAAATGTCAAATTTACCAGTTGATAGAGACACAAATTACATGCGACAGATGTGGGGAACCACAAAATTGGTCACAGATTATTCAAATCCTGCTAAAAGAGTGATTCAAGAGATTGTTCATGATCTCGCACCTCATCATGATTTAAAAAAACAAACAGATCTTCATGAAAGAATTAGGAATGATGAAGATTATGATGATTGGGAGTATGGAACAGAACCAACGTATGGTAAAAAGTGGTAAAATGTCTTATACATAGAATAAATACACTTAGTTTGAGTAATGACTAGGATTTCTCGCAAATTTAAAGACATAAGTCTCTCTTTTGTGAGGAATCCTGTAACCAATGATATTCTCGCAATTACTGACTCTGATGCAATTAAAAAATCTGTCGTTAATCTGGTAAGAACTAGAGTTGGTGAAAGATTTTTTAACTCTTTAATAGGATCTAAAATAGAAGATTCAATGTTTGAACTTCAAACTCCAGAGATGGCTTACTCTCTTGAGTTGGATATTAGAGCTCTTCTTAAAAATTTTGAGAGGAGAATCTCTTTAACATCAGTTTTAATAACTTATCCTGATGAATCTAATGATCTTAATGTTAGAATTTCATATGACATTGTTGGTCTTCCAGTCCCCTCTCAAACTGTAGAATTCATACTACAACCTACTAGAGTCTAATGTCATTTAATCAATTTACAAATTTAGACTTCGGGGATCTACGTACGCAGATCAAAGATTATTTGCGTGCAAACAAGAATTTTACGGATTTTGATTTTGAGGGATCTAATTTTTCAGTTTTAATAGATTTACTTGCATATAATAGTTATATAACTGCCTATAACACCAACATGGCAGTTAATGAAGTATTTTTAGAAAGTGCAACTCTTAGAGAGAACGTAGTTTCACTTGCTAGAAATATTGGATATTTGCCTAGATCAAAAAGGTCAGCCAGAGCAAATGTAAGTTTTACAGTTGATATGAGTCAAACTGATGCAAAAACTGTAAAACTACTTGCTGGCCAAGTTGCTTTGGGTGCAGTTACTAATGGAAACTATATTTTTTCAATCCCAGAAGATATTTCAACACCAGTTAACACTGATGGAATAGCTGTTTTTGATAACTTACCAATTTATGAAGGAGTATTTTTGACTAGCACCTTTATAGTTGATGAATCTCAAGAAAATCAAAGATTTATTTTACCAAATATCAATATTGACACTACTTCAATCAGAGTTAAAGTAACAAATGCTGTAACAGAAATTTATTCTGCATATGATAGTTTATTGGATGTTGGAAAAGACTCTCGTTTATTTTTAATTCAAGAAGTTAATGATGCAAAATACGAAATTAGGTTTGGTGATAACATTATTGGTAAAAAACCGTCCAATGGAAGTATTATAGAAGTTAGTTATATAGTCACAAATGGTTCTTCCGGTAATGGAGCTGCCAATTTCACATTTTCTGGTAGATTAAAGGACAATAATTTATTTGACGTTACCTCTGGAATTTCTTTACTGATAACTCAATCAAAATCTGAAAGTGGAGATGAAATTGAATCTATTGACTCTATTAAATATTTTTCTCCAAAAGTCTACGCTTCTCAATATAGAGCAGTGACATCAAATGATTTTAAAGCAATTGTTCCATATATCTATCCAAATGTAGAGTCTGTAAATGCATATGGTGGAGATGAGTTAGATCCTCCAGAATATGGAAAAGTATTCATATCCATAAAACCAAGAAATGGAACATTTTTGTCAGAAATTACTAAACAAACAATTTTAAACACTATTAAAAAGTATTCTATTGCTGGAATTAGACCTGAAATAGTTGATCTTTCATATCTTTACATAGAGCTAGATACTTCCGTTTACTATAATAAAAATTTATTAAGTAATCCTGAAATAGTAAAAACAAAAGTTATTAATACTTTGACAGAATACTCAAATTCAAAAGATGTTAATAGTTTTGGTGGAAGATTTAAATATAGTAAAATCGTTGGATTAATAGATGATTGCGATAAATCTGTTACTTCTAACATTACAAAAGTTAAAATGAGAAGGGATTTAAATCCTGAGATAAACACTCTTGCTACTTATGAACTTTGTTTTGGAAACAGAATACATACTAGGGATGGTGGATATTCTATAAAATCTACTGGATTTTTAATCAATGGAATATCCGATATTCTTTACATGGCAGATAAACCATCTGCAACTAATAGCAACACAGGAAATATATTTTTCTTCAAACTGGAAAATAACGCTCCTGTAATTGTTAAAAGCAACGCAGGAACAGTTGACTATATTAGGGGTGAAATTAGATTGGATGTTGTTAATATAACATCTTCAGTGTTGACTAATGGATTTGTTGAAGTGCAAGCAATACCAGAATCCAATGATATCATTGGTCTTCAAGATTTATATCTACAATTAGACGTTGGAACAACTGTGGTAAATATTGTAGAAGATGTTGTCAGTTCTGGTGAAAATTCTTCTGCAACACAGTATGTAACTACATCCAGTTATCTAAACGGAAAGTATACAAGATAAAATGTCAGAAATTAAAAGAGTAAAAATTGGTTCTATTATAGAATCACAAATTCCAGAGTTTTTAACTGTAGAATCTCCTCTCCTTGTGGAGTTTTTGGAACAATATTATAAGTCATTAGAACACCAGTCGGGTTCTATTGATATTATTTCTAATATTTTTAAGTACAAAACTTCAAAAAAATTCAATAAATTTGATTTAATAGAAAAAACGACACTAACATCTGACATTTTAAGTTTTGATCAAACTATAAATGTGACATCAACTAGGGGTTGGCCAGACTCTTATGGACTTCTCAAAATAGACGATGAGATTATCACATATACTTCTAAAACAAATACTTCTTTTGAAAATTGCATTAGGGGATTTAGTGGAATTGAGAGTCTTCAAGCTTTGGATAATCCAGAGTTTGCTGTATTTTCTTCTACACAATCTTCTGAACATGTTAATGGAGCCAAAGTTCATAATTTAAGTAATTTATTTTTAATTAGTTTCTTTGAAAAATTTAAATATGAGTTTTTACCAGGGTTTGAATCACGAGATTTTTATGAAAATTTATCTATAGAAAATATATCATATAAAATCAAAGATCTTTATTCGTCCAAGGGTACTGATCAGTCATATAAACTTTTATTTAAGATTTTGTATGGATCTGAAATTGAGATTATAAAACCACAAGATTTTACTTTAACAGCTTCTTCAAACTCATATTTTGTAACAAAAAATATTCTTGTTGAGAAAATATCTGGAGGAAATCCTGCAGATATTAAAGGTAATTTTTTATTCCAAAATATAACTGGAATTGGTACTGTTAGCGCTTCAATTTTTAATGTTGAGTATAGACCAGTAAGTAATAAAAACTTTTATGAAATATCTCTGGATAGTACTTCATTTAGTGGAAATTTTGAGGCTTCAGGAAAAACTAGAATATTAGAAGATGTTTCAGTAGGTAGTAATAATATTTTAGTTGATTCTACTGTAGGATTTGCTAATTCTGGAGCTTTATTGGTAAAACCAGCAAATTCTGATTTTATTACAATCAACTATACTGGAAAAAATATAAATCAATTTACAGGAGTTACTAACGTAACAAAACCTCTTGAGTTTGGTTTAGATTTGATTGAAGAAAAATTTGCTTTTAGTTATATTGGAGTAGGAAATACCTCTAAAGTAGAATTTAGAGTTGTTAATGTTATTGATAATATTGATTTTGCAAAAACATCAAATTTAAGAGTGGGTGATACTATTTCTTTATCAGGATTTGGTAGAGATTTATTTGATGAGTATGAATTTAATAGTTGGATTTATAATATTCCAACCAATCATAATATTAGAACAATATCTCAGGTTGATGCAACAAAATATAGAATTAGACTTTTTGATAAAGTATATTTTTATGTTGGAGAGAGAATTTCATTAGTAAATGTCCTTGGTGAAAGGATAGAAGTTAATATTTTAGATGTTGAGTATTCTCCATCTGATCTAATTAAAAAATATAGCAATACGATTTTAATTCAAGTACTAAATCCTGGGTCTTTTGGTATTTTAGCTTCTACCACAGTAAGAAAACAGATTTATAAAGCAAATCATTATAATAATTACTTTGGAGATCTTGGTAATATACCTACAGGAGTTCAAAATACTTATATTGGTGTAGATGAAAAATATTTTTATGTGACTTCATCTGGATTGCCAAATTATACTATTTTTTCAACAGATAATAAAAAAACAGCGTCAACAAATGTTGGATCTTCATCAACAGATACTTTTAATATTTCTAATCACAATTATTTAAGTGGCGAATTAATATATTATAGACCACAACAATCGCAATTATCGGGAATTTCAACTGGTTTATATTATGCTACAAGAATTGATGCTAACAAAATAAAACTATCGTATAGTAAATCAGACGTTTTTTCAAAGAAATATCTTACAGCTAATCCTGGAATTACTTCTGATATTGTATATAAATCTGGATATCAGGATAAAACTTTAGTACATCAAAAATTATTAAAGAAGTTTCCTTTTAATACAACAAAGTCATTATTTGATGATTTAAATAAAAGAACTACTTTTAATAGAGAACTTGGTATGTTGATAAATGGAGTTGAGATTTTATCTCCAACTCTATTTGATGAAAACATTTATTATGGTCCAGTATCATCTATTGATGTTACTAACTCCGGTGAAGATTATGATGTCATTGATGTTGCACCCATAAGTATCATAGATGAAACTGGTACGAATGTTAAAGCCCATTTAAATCTTTCTGGTACAGTTAAGGAAATCAAAATATTAAGTGCTGGATATGGGTATCAAGAAAAACCAAAGATTACAATAACTGGTGGTAATGGAGTAGGATGTGCTTTAGAGTCCAATTTCGTTACTACACGAGTTTCTGCAGGATTCAAAGCAGATGTAAATGTAACTACCGCAGACAATACCATACAGTTTTTATCTAGGATTCCATTTGAAGATGGGGAAGAAATTGTATATGACTCAAATAAAAATAAAAATATTCCCGGTATTGTAGATAGTTCAATATATTTTGTCGGTATTTTGACTGATAATAAAATTAAATTATATAATACCAAAGATGACGCTCTTAGAAAATTAAATGAGATTGATATTGTTGGCGTATCATCTGGATTTCACTTTATAACAACATTAAAGAACAAAAATACTTTTACAAAAATTTATGTAAAAGATCCTGGTACTGGATATTCAAATAGAAAAGTAAAGGTTCCTTCTGTTCTATCTGCAAGTAATACCATAATTGGTATTAATACTTTTGATTCTTACATAAATGCAAAAAATCATGGATTTTCTAATGGTGAATATGTAATCTATGAAAGTACCGATACTCCAATAGGTGGATTATCAACTTCTAACTATTATAAAGTAAGAGTGATTGATAATAATAAGTTTAGACTTTACAACTCTGGAGTCAGTACAAATTTAAATGATGAAAATTATTTAAAAAATAAATTTGTAAAATTTAATTCTTTAGGAGTTGGAACTCATATTATTGGATATCCACCGATAGAAATAAAAGTAGAGGCAAAATCTGCAATAGGATCTACTACAATCATAAATTCGGAATTAAAACCAATTGTTTTAGGTAAAATTGATGATGTTTATTTAGAAGATGGTGGTATAGGATTTGGTTGCACAAACATCATCAATTATCATAGAAGACCAATAGTTGAAGTTCAAACTGTAACATCTGAAGCTATTTTGAAACCCATTATTATTAATGGATCAATAGTTGATGTTCAAATTATAAGTAGAGGAAATGGATTTAGAAAAAATTCTGAAATAATTGTTACTGGTAAAGGCAATTATGCACAATTAGAACCAATTGTTGAAAATGGACAGTTAATGGCTGTTAATATTGTTTTTGGTGGAGTTGGATATGAGAATAAAGATACTATATTAACTCTAACGAATAGAGGAAAAAATGCCAAATTTTTGGCCAATGTTACAGAATGGAAGATTAATCAGGTTATTAAAAGTAAAAATGTTATTTCTAACGATGATGATGGAATATTATATTCCAGTAAAAATCCAGAACTAGGATTGCAATTTATTTCTTTTTATGTACCAAAAATATTAAGATATCAATTATCTGATAATTTTACTGAAGACAATAAAGAAGGAACAGGAAGTTTAAATCACTCACCAATTTTGGGTTATGCTTACGATGGAAACCCAATTTATGGACCTTATGCGTACGATACAACAACTGGTGGATCTATTAGAAGAATGAATCCCGGTTATGTATTGGATGTTGATACAACTAGTGGAAAAAGGCCTCCCGGATTTGAAGGTGGATTTTTCATTAATGACTATACTTATGATGGATCTGGAGATTTGGATATTCATAATGGCAGATTTGCAATAACTCCAGAATATCCAAATGGTGTCTATGCATATTTTGCAACAGTAGACGTTGGAGCTTCAAATGAATCTTTACCAAGATATCCATACGTTGTTGGTCCGTATTTTTATAATAAACCAATAGATGAAAACTTTTTGCCACTATATAATCAAGATTTTAATGTCTTCAATACTTCTTTAACAAGAAATGTTGGTCCTTACTATACAAATAGAGCTAATTCTTATTATGAATTGATTGATAGTGTTCTTGAAGAGTACAAACAGGAATTTTCTGTAACTTCAATAAATTTCGGAAAAATAGATGATGTATCTATATTCGCCAGTGGAGATAATTATAAAATAAATGATGCAGTTGATATAGACATAACAGAAACTGATGGAATACAATCAAATATTGTTGTTAGTGAATTAGAAGGAAGAGATGTTGATTCTTTTGTTCTAACTGAAGATTTAATTGAAAATTTGGAATTTTTCATAAGAACTCCAGACACAATTGTAAAAGCATCAGCTCCACATTCAATAAAAAATGGCCAACCCATTGTTATCAGTGGAATTTCCACAATTACAGCTTCAAAATTTGAGGGAATTCAAATTGCTCAAGTTAGTGAGAAAGAAGTAGAATTATTAGAAGATATTCCCGATGAAGTTACTACCGGTCTATCAACTTTTATCAAGGTAAAAGACACTAACGGATTTAAAGTAAATGATTTTATTGGAATTGGTTCTGAAACTTTATTAGTTACTAATATTGATGTTAAAAGATCTGGATTTTTTGTAAATAGAATTAGTAACCCTGGAATTCACACTATATCTGGAGGTAATGTAGTTTTATTGCCAAGAGAATTTAGAATCCCTACAGGAGAAGTAAAAGAATATACATTTGAAAATTATACTACATTTTTTGATCCAAAAACCTCTATTGGCATTGGCAGCACTGGTTCATATAGAGGTTTTGTTGGATTTGGTTCCACATCTTCCGAAATTAAATTTATTCCTCCTAGAAGCATATATTTACCCTCTCATAAATTTTATACTGGGCAACCACTAATTTATAACTCTGGTTCGGGACTTATTGGTACATCGTTATATGTTAATAATGTAGGAACGGCAGCTTCATTTAAACTTGAAGATAATCAGATAGTTTATGCTGTAAATTTGGGTAAAGATTTTATAGGATTGTCAACTTTGGGATTTACTACTTCTTCTGGAATAGGCACTAATAACAACTCACTAGAGTTTTGGGACCAGGAAAAATCCTATGGTGTAATCGGAGCAGCTCATTCATTAACTACCCTTAATCCCAGAATTACTGGAAATTCACAAAGAACATTAGGAGTAGTCACAACTACGTCAAATCATAATCTACAAGTCGGAGATATAATAAAATTCAATGTATCTACTGAATATAATGAAATTGTAAAAGTACTCTTTGATGATGTAAATAGAAAAGTTTTAATGAGAGAAGTTTCATTTACGGATGGTGACATTTCTTTACAAGATAGTTCAATAGATATCTCTTCTTACACCGGTAATATAGAAACTGGAGACAAAGTTGTATATCAATCTCAATATCCAATAAATGGTCTTTCTCATTACGGAATATACTATGTCATAAAAACTGATTTTAATAAAATAAAATTATGTCAATATAGATCGGACATACAAGATTCCAATTTTATTACATTTTCTTCTTTGGGTGGTTCTAATCATAGATTGTATTTTATCAATCCACAAATCAGTTGTGTAAGAACAACAAAAATAGAATTTGACTTATCTGATGATAGTCTCTCAAACCTTGATTTACAATTCTTTTATGATGTAAATTTTGTTGAAAAAATTAATGAAAGAACTGGATTTTTTGTTGAAAGAGAAGGAATTCCTGGATCTGCTGGCTCCAAAGTTATTTTGGACCTTTCCGATCAGTTTTTCCCAATATACTACACTTTAATTCCTAAGGGATCTTCACAACAAAGTAAGCAACAAATATCTACTGATAAAGATGTACTATCAAATAATAAAATTACTATAATAAATCACCAACTTAATACCAAGTTTATTGTAAATAGTGTTACCGATGATAATACATTTACCTTCTTTAATAATAAAAAGTTATCATATAATGAAAAACAAATACTAATTCAAAATCTAACTAATTTTTCATATAAAACGACTTCCCTCACTGCATTAGGACCTATATCAGAATTAAAAATCAATTTCCCCGGTAGAGGTTATAAGAAAACTCCTAGGGTAAGGAAAATCAAGAGTGCGTTGGGATCAAATGCAGTTATAAAACTCATATCTCCAAATATTGGTAGGGTTGAAACTTTTACGAGAGTTAAAGATGGATTTGATTATCCAACTGACCCAACTCTTTCTCCATCTCTAAGTGTACCAACAGTTGTTGGTGTTAAAGATATCCGAACTATAGACTATATTGGTATAACTACTGGTGGCAGAAGATATAATAGTCCACCAAAATTATTAATTAGAAATAATTCAAATGGAATTGATCTTTCCGCAAATATTTCTGGAGGATCTATAACATCCGTGGATGTTATTAAAAATTCTACTTCTATAGCTAAACCTCTTGAAATTATTTCAATATTCAATTCAAATGGATATGATATTGACACAATTTCAGTAGCCGGTGATTTTGTAACATTAGAATTGTCAAACATAGCTGGTTTAAATCCGTTCCTACCCACTGGATTTGGAAAAACAGATTATGTATATCCTTTCAAAGTTGGAGATAAAATTTTTATAGAAAATTGTAGATTAACTGATGCTACTTCTGAAAGAGCCAATTATAATTCTTCATCTTATGATTATTCTTTCTTTGATGTTGTTGGAGTAAATACCGTCAATAATACTGTGACTTATGATATGACTGGTATTTCTACCGGTACTTTTGGTACTTATAGTGATGAATTTAATTTGGGTGTTGTTATTAATAAAAATGACATGCCAATTTTTGAAATGGTATTAAAAGATGGGGTTAATTATCTTTCAAATGAACAAATTTCTTCTCCAAGATTTTCTGGTGTAATAATGGAAAATGGTTGGGATGGCCAACTAAATCAAATGAGATTGAAAAATGTTTCTGGCGATATAACAATTGGAGATTCAATTTTTGGAGAGACCTCCAAAATTACGGGTAAAGTTGAATATTTTGATAAATTCAATTTATTTGCGACTCTTGGAGTTTCAAGAGATAAGACAGCATCGGTAGACCTTTCTTCTGGAATTCTTAATGAATATTCTCAAAGAATATCTGATAATTTCTACTATCAGAAGTTTTCATATTCTATTAAAGGCAATATTCCCTACGATGTATGGAGAGAATCTGTAAGATCTATTGTTCATCCTTCTGGATTTAAAGAGTTTTCTGATCTGGAGGTGTTTACTACACCATCAGTAAATGAAGTAAATTTGGGTATTGCAAAGTCAACAGACATGAAACCCAGATTAAATTCAACAGACTCTTTTACTTTCCTTAATATTGATGAAAAAGCCTCTTTCAATACCAAGAAAAATTTTGCTAGAGTTTACGAAGAAGAGTTAGCTCCAGACGGGTCTACTCAAAATGTATTTTTTGATGAAGGAGTTGATCTAAGTTCTTTCATTCTTAATAAGACAAACAAAGTTATTTCTGTTGATGATATTAGTGATCAATTTGATGGAACTTCCGAACAGTATTTAAGAGGAAGGTTTGCTGATGCTTCTGATTTATTGAAGTTAAATAGAGAATTTATTCAATCAGAAGTTGTAGCTTTTGTTGAGTTTAATTATCCAAATATTGGATTAAGTACAACTTATAACCAAGAAAAATGCAAAAGAGATGTTGGTTATATTGTTGATGCAGTAGCTCATGACATTAAGTACAATTCTAACAACAAATCAGTTGAGGCTGGAATATACTATTGGGATGCCGGAGTCTCATATGTAAGTAATGAGACTGAAGAGACATTATTTGCATATAATTATGTAAAATTCTTGAGTCAATATGTTATAAACAATCAGAGCCCACCAACTTTATACCAAACAACGGTTGATCAAGAGTTTAATTTCAATTTAATTCCAGATCCTCTTAATCCGGATCTCAATAGATATAAAGATTCTAGAAATTTAATTCTTGCAAATAAAAGAGAAATATTAGATAAGTCTTTAGCTTCTGTTGGCATTGGGTTCCCCGATTTTTATTCCCCGGTGATGCACAAACTAATGAAAGATCCAGATATTATGACGGATATAGATTAATTCAATTGAATAGACAGGAAATTATTGATACTGCATGGTCAAATACACTTTCAATCTATCCTGGAATCTCTACTACTATCTCTAAATGTAAGAGGGATTTGGGGTATTTCGTTGATGCGGTTTCTATTGATGTATTTACTGGAGGAAATAATTACTCTAGACAATTTACTCTCCAATATTTTAATAATGGAATTCCAATCACCAATGGATTAGTTGGAGAAGAAGCAGAATCAATTTTTGCTTTCTGTCAGGCAAGGGATCTCATGAGATCTGCCATAAGAAATGGATTGTCCGTTAAAGATGTGGGAATTACTTCTGCAGCAGCTACTTATGGCGTTGGAGCTACCGTACTAAACACTTCTCTCGTTGCTTGTACTGATGTTCAACTTAATGTTACTACTTTGGTTGGAATCATTACTGCAGTTATTTCTGCAGGAACTACATCTATTCTACCACCAATAAATGTTGGTACTTACACAACTGGTGGAAATAAGTGTTATCGTGATCTTGGTTATATTGTTGATGCAGTTGCTCAAGACTTAGCTTATGGAACTAATCAACATATAGTTTATTCAACTAAGAAATATTTTACTGGAGCAGGAGCAGCTTTAACAACGGGCCTTCTAGGAGAAGAATCTGAATCAGTTTATGCTTTTGAAAGTGCAAAGAACTATATTAAACAGGCAATAACAAACCAATTATATGTTAAAGATCTTACCATCACTGCAGACCCAATAACAGGATTTAATACGGATCCTTCTTCTTGTGTTGATGTTCAGACAAATGTTGATACTTTGGTTGGGATTTTAACAGTTGCAATTGGTAACAGTAGTTTGGCTGGAATACCAACAGAAAATTATGGAACTGCAGATTGTGCAGATGTGAGATCTGCAATTGGAAATTATGTAGGAATTATAACTACAATTATTGGACTGGGAACAGAGTTTGCTCCAGAACTAATATATCCATCATTAACTAGAGGTGGATCAGTAGTTGGTCTGACTACCTTTAAATTAAAAAATAAAGGAGTTTCTTTGTTTAAACATGTGTTTAGTGGAAGTTCAATTGATATTAATACTGATACTTTTACGATTGAAAATCATAATTATCAATCTGGACAAGAATTGCTTTATGCATATGAGGGTGGAACGCCAGTTGGTATTGCAACTACTTCCTATGTCTCTGGACAAGTTACATCATTATTAAATGTGCATGAATTTGGTGGAACTGCAATCTTAGAAAATGGGTACTCCTCATCATTAACAACCTCAATAACTGGCGTTTCCACCGTATTGTCTCCAGTTGGTCCATCGTTTAAACAATATGTGCAGACAGTTGGTAATGGGACAACCGGAACGGATGCAGAATTTACCGTTAATATTACATATAGTGTATCTACCGGACAACCACTGTCAACATCAATTGTCCTAGTTAAGGGTGGAAGCGGATATTCTGTTGGAGAAACTGTGTCCATTGCTGGAACCTATATGGGTGGAACAACCCCAACAAATGATTTGAGTTTTGTAGTTTCTGCAACAGGACCAACAGTATTGACATCCGAATCAAATCAAAGTTATCTTGGAGTACCTTCTTCAGATGCAACTGGAGCTACATTTAATGTTTCTAGAGACAATGATGGTGAAATTGATTATGTAAAGGTTATAAATGGTGGTTCTGGATACAATTCAAATTCTATAATTTCAATAGCAGGTACTTATATTGGTGGACTAGATTCTAGAGATGATTTGACCTTTACTCCCCTTGAGTTGGGTACTAAAGATCTACCATCAACTGTATTTGTATTTAAATTGAATGATAATCAATTTAAACTTTCAGGATTATCAACTAGTGTATTTTTAAATTTAAAGGATGTTGGAACGGCAACCCACTCTTTATCATATAAAGATCCAAACCCCAGCAGCGTAATTACAATAGATGGCGTTATACAGAAACCTTTATCCAGAAAATCGTTAGAAGTTTCTTTTGCCTCAAGTATTTCAACAGCATCAACAACAATATTAAGTATATCTTCAGGAATTTCTTCATTAAACAGTCGTGATATAATTAATGTTAACAATGAACTTCTTTCTATCAAAACTATTGGAATAACTTCTTCAAATCAAATAGAAGTAATTAGAGGATATTTTGGTACAGTTGCGACTTCTCATACAGTTGGAGCATCAGCTACAGTTCTGACTGGTAACTATAATATTGTTGGTGATGTAATCTATTTTGATACTGCTCCATATGGCAAAATTGGACCAGTTGGACTTGAAACTGGATCTATATTTGGTGGAAGAGTATTTAGTAGAAGATTTGATCCAAGTACACCCAAAGATAGAAATATAATATTTGATGATATATCTTTGTCATTTACTGGAATTGCTGCCACAGAATTTACATTAAAATCTGAAGGTCAAACTACAGATACAATATTTAATAACGTCAATAGTAATACAGAAATTAATAATAATCCATTTATCTTGATTAATAATGTATTCCAAAACCCAACAAGTGACTATACTATAGATGGTAGTGGAGTAAACGTTGTTAGATTTTTATCTGGCACTCCAAGTGCTGGAAAAATTTCAAAAGTCGGAGTATCTAGTAGTTACGGATATGAACCAAGATTAGTTGGTGCAGCAACAGCCGTGGTTTCTGTTGCCGGAACTATCAGTGATATTGTCCTTACTGGTGGTGGATCTGGTTATAGATCCGCACCTGTTGTCAGTATTGCATCTACTATTGGAACTGGTGCAAGTATTACTGCAACAGTCAGTGCAGCGGGAACAATTACTGGATTTACAATTGTGAATCCAGGAAGTGGATATACAACAACTTCTCTACCTGTTGTTGTTATTGGAATACCAACGGGATATAGTAATTTGACCTTATCTTATACTGGTGGAACCTCTGGAGTAGGTCAAAACGCTAAAATTACTGTTGATGTTGGTATGGCATCTAGCATTACTACTTATAAGTTTGATTCTCCTGGAGTTGGATATAAAGTCGGTGATAAATTAACACCAATAGGAATACCAACTGGCGGAAATTTTAGAGGAGACTCTTTAATTATTTCTAATGTAGAATATGATAACATAACAGGAATAACTACAGTTACTACAACATCATCTCATAATATTAATGAAAATGATAATGTAATTTTAACAGGAATCGCTTTTACTTGTGGTTATGATGAGGTCGGTATTCAAACATTCTCTTATGATGAGGCTAGTGGAATTTGTACAGTTGTTACTTATTCTCCTCATGGATTATTAAGAAATGATGTGCCTGCAAATCAAACCAGTGATGAAGTATTCCTATTCAACTTACCTTTCTCGTGCGCTGCAGAACATGCAGGTGTTACTACAACAATCTTCCCAGATGGTACATCTTCTTATGGACTAGTATTCCCTGTATTGAGTTCTATTGGTGGTACAACATTCACCATGAATGCCGGTATTTCAACAATTACGCATGTGTTTGAAGGTTGGCCAGAGATTGGAATTAGTACTTTTGCTTACTATCAATCAACTGGATTGTCCACAGTCACCACTTCATCCGATCATGAATTTGAAGTTGGAGATAAAATTACTCTTTCTGGTTTGGCCTTTACTTGCAATTCTGCTTATGCTGGTTTGACTACAACAATATTCCCCGATGGAACTTCACAATATGGGTACACTTTTACAGTTACTGCAGTTAATAGTTCAACAGAATTTGAATTTTTAGCAGGAATTTCTACCATCGTTCATTATTATAATGGCGGCGGATATACAAAGAAAGTACCAACAATGCAAAGGGTACTCAGATATACAGATGATAGTTCTGATGGCGCTAGAGAATTTAGAGTCATTTCTGTAGGATCTACAGATCAATTTACAGTCTTGGCTGGATCTATTTCTACAATTCCACACTATTATACTCAAGGTGGCCTGGTAACATTTAGACAATATGAGCCATTTGTTCTAACAGTTGAAGAAGTTCAGACTGATAGTTTCTCCGGATTCTATCCTGGACAATTTATCCAGTTTGATGATATTTCACAATTCTTTAATGGATTTAGAAAGAAATTTACACTATCAACAACTTTAAATGGTGTCAAAACCGTTTTAGGACTAAGGGTTCCCGATGGAACAGATTTAAATATAACTAATAATATTTTCATTTATATAAATGATACATTACAAGTTCCTGGAACATCATATACATTCTCCGGAAGTAGAGTTGTCTTCCGTGAAGCTCCAAAGAGTGGATCAAAGTGTGTGGTATTGTATTACAGAGGATCTTCTCTTGATGTTGAATTGGTAGATCCACCAAAAACAATTAAACCTGGAGATACAATAACAATTCAAGAAAATCCTCTGGATCTTTTTGATGTTTCTCAATTCGGTAGAGTAGTTAAGAAAATTACATCTTCAGATCAGTTAGAAACTTTTAATTATTATTCTGTTGGTATTATTACTGATCCTACAAGAATTAGACCACTTACTTGGCAGAAACAAATTAGTGATACGGTTATTAGTGGTACACTCTATCCAAAATCTAGACCAAGTTTAAAGAGTAATATAAGACCTTATGCAACAGTAATTAAAAAAATTGAACCAGATGATACTGCAATTTATGTAGACAATGCATATCCACTATTTACTGATGTAGATTCTCTTTCTGAAGACATTAGAGATATCTTTATATTAGAAAATAGAACTATTGAATCATGTTTAGTTGAGTCCACAGTTTCTTCATCATCTTCAATTTCTTCCATTAATATTTTGAGTGGCGGTGTTGGATATGCCAACACACAATCTCCAAAAGTAACTATTTCTGAAACTTTCATTACTCAAAAAGATCCTATTTTTAATTGGACTACTATATCTGGATTATCTACTACATCAACTTTAAATTCTGTAAAATATAATGATAAACTTGTTTCCGTTGGAAATAATTCAACCTATGCAGAAAGTATTGATGGAATAACTTGGAATGTTGGAACTATTGGATTTGGTCAAACTTCAAACTTTAATTCAATTGAATCTGTTGGTATAGGCACAAGTAATCTATTAATTTCTGTTGGAAATCTTGGTCAAATCGTTAAGGCTGTAGATTATGGAACTTTTGTTTCTTCTTGGGATCAAATTCCTTTAGAAGAAGAGTTTACTATTCCTGGTCTTGGCGCAGTAAGTAGAGTAAGTAGCGGATATACTGGAACTTTCAATCAAGTTGTTTACTCCAGTGTCGCTAATAGTTGGGTTGCTGTTGGCGCTGGAGGCTCTATATTTGTTGCAACTGGAGTAACTACTGATGTATTTGTTAATAGATACTCTGAAACTTTATCTGATTTAAATAGTGTTTCTTTCGGTGCAGATTATTATGTTGCAGTTGGAAATGATGGTGTCATTAGAACTTCAAATAATGGAGCTATTTGGGAATTTGTAAGTTCACCCGTAAGTAACAACTTAAACAAAGTGATTTATGCTAATGGAAGATTTGTTGTAGTTGGTAACACAGGAATAATTTTGGAATCAACTAGTAGAACAACGTATAACATTGTCTCAAATAATTTGGGAACAAGTGACATCACAAACATCTACTATAACTATGGATTTTTCGTTGCAACAATATCAACGGGAGATGTATATTATTCTTTTGATCTATCTAATTGGATTTATAGAGATACTTTACAACCAAATAATATTAAAGACTTTGTTTTTGTAGACACTTTAGGTCCAGATGGAAGATATGTTATGGTTGGTTCTGGAGCTACTGCAATATATGCAGAACCTGTTTATAATAGAGCCACTGCAATTTCTAGTATAACTGACGGTTCTGTTACATCTATAGAAGTTTTAAATCCTGGATTTGGATATGATTCTAATAATCCGCCGCCAGTTTTAGTTGAAATAGATAACTATTCAACCGAACTAGTAAAATCCGTTAAGGTTGTTGGGGATCATGGAATTATAGTTGGAATACTAACATATATTAGTGGAACCCCTGGAATTGGAACGACCACGCCTAAGATTTCTTTTGTATTGAAATCTGAACAATATGATAATAGTACACTAGGAATTGGATATTCATCATTAAATATTTTTGGAATTACAAACAGTCAACTATCCAAAGGAGATTATTTTGTTATTACCGATAGTAATATTGAAACTGGTGGAAACTTAATAGGAATATCAACTGTTCTTGGAGGTGTTTCAAATATGCCAACCTCTGTCGTTGGAGTAGCAACGCAGTTCTTAGATGGAATATATCTTGTTGAAGAGGTAACCTCACCTTCTTTGGGCATAGTAACAGTAACTTGTAATGTTGCCCCAATGGTAGATGACTATGTGATCATTTATCCTAGAGGTGAATTTAATACTGGAATTAATACGAGTGGATATTATGGAAGATATAGTTGGTCCAAAATATATGATTATCAAAATAGAATTTTGGGCAATCCAAAAACCTTTGAGGTATTTAATGACAATGGAATTTCGGGATTATCAACATCTCCAAAAGTCTTAAGAACCAGAAATATCACAAGTCAATAAAACATAACTAAATAAGTAAAAAAGAGTCTATTAAAAAATGCCCGCCATTATATCGGATCAATTTAGAATACTAAATGCTGAGAACTTTGTAAAAAGTGTTTCTGGTGTAGGTGACACGTCAAATAAATATTATACTTTTATTGGATTGCCTAACAGCAATAACGAGGCTGCCGGAGGATCTCCAACTTGGAATACTAATACTCCATCTCCTTTAGATGGATTTAAAGAAGAATATCAAGTTAAAGAAAGTATAATATCATTAAAACAAATTACAAATCAAGATGTAAGAAGACTAGTTAGAAAAGTAGAATGGGTTGCAGGAAATACTTATGAAATGTATAGACATGACTATAGTGTTTTTAATACAACACCCGTTACTTCTCAGACCGGATTATATGAAGCAAATTACTATGTGATAAATGAAGACTTGAGAGTTTATATTTGTTTGCAAAATGGAAGTGATCCGGAAAATCCAAAAGGAAGACCTTCCTTTGATCAACCAACATTTATTGACTTGGAAGCACGAGCTGCAGGAGCTAGTGGGGATGGTTATATTTGGAAGTATTTGTATACAATTAAACCTACAGAAATAGTTAAATTTGATTCTATTGAATATATTCCTGTACCTGATAATTGGGGTAATACCGGCGAATCCATTTCCACTAAAAGCAATGCAGTTGACGGAAAAATAGAAGTAGTTTTAATTAATAATAGGGGCACCAATTACCAACCAATTTCAACATCGTTCTCAAATGTCCCAATTTTGGGAGATGGTTCTGGTGGTAAGGCCACAATAACTATTGATTCTTTTGGTAAAGTTTCTGAGATTTTTGTTACGGATGGCGGTAAAGGGTACACATATGGAACAGTGCAATTTTATCCAGGAGCTCCTGGGTCTGAAACAAATGGGCCTCTTCGTCAATTAAGTAATACTGGAATAGGAACCACTTCTATAGCATCTTTCAATGTCATTATTCCTCCAAAAGGAGGTCATGGATATGATGTTTATAGAGAATTGGGTGCTTATAGAGTATTACTCTATTCTAGATATGAAACTCTTGAAAGTAACCCAGATATCATTCTTGGAAATGATTTTGCTAGGGTTGGAATATTAAAAAATCCAACAATAGTTGGAAGCAATGTTCAACTTTTAGATTCATCGGTAGTTAGTGGATTAAATGCTTTAAAGTTATCTGGAGTAACTACTAATACAACATATGCAGTTGACTCTGTTATTAAACAAAATGTAGGTTTAGGATCAACTGCTATTGGATTTGTAGCTTCTTGGGATTCTATAACAGGAGTATTAAAATATTACCAACCAACCGGATTAGCTTCAAGTGAAACAGGATTTAAAATTATCCCATTCACATCTAATCCAGATGTTGGATATGGATTAACAATTGAATGTTCTTCAATTGTTGGACCAACTCTATCAATTAACTCTGGTTTTAGTGGCGTAACTACCACAATAAATAATAGAATATATCAGTTAGGCCAACAATTTGTATCTGGCGTTTCTACTGCTGAGTATAATAAAAAATCTGGGGATATTATTTACTTAGATAATAGGCAACCTATTCCGAGATCAGCTAATCAAAAGGAAGACATTAAAATTGTATTGGAGTTTTAATAGAAATGGCACAAAATACTAACTTAAACACTTCCCCATATTTTGATGATTTTGATCCAAGAAGAAATTATCAAAGGGTTTTATTTAAGCCAGGAACTCCAATTCAAGCTAGAGAATTAACTACTCTGCAATCTATTCTACAGAATCAAGTTGAAAAGTTTGGCAAACATTTTTTTAAAGAAGGTCAGGTAGTAATTCCGGGTAATACCGCATATGATTCTGAGTATACTTGTGTTCAGATTGATCCAACTCACTTAGGAATTCCGGTATCTACTTACTTAGATTTTTTGGTCGGAAAACAAATAAAAGGAGAATCAAGCGGAGTTTTTGCCAAAATTGAAAGATATATTACTAGTGAAGAGTCGGTAAATGATAATTATACATTGTATATAAAGTATCAAAGTTCTAGTGAAACTGATTTTACAAGCAATAAATTTGTAGATGGAGAAAATCTTCTTATTCTAGAAAATATTGATTATGGGTTGGGAGTTATTAGATTAGAATCTTCTTTTGCAACTACTATAATTGCAGACTCAACAGCCACAGGATCTGCTATTAAAATAGAAGAAGGTGTATATTTTATACGCGGATTTTTTGTAGATGTATTTCCCCAAACAGTAATTTTAGATCAGTATGGTAATTTGCCTTCTTATAGAGTTGGACTATCTATTTTTGAAGATATTGCCGTACCCTCTCAATCTAATACAGACCTATTTGATAATGCAAGAGGATTCTCAAACTTTGCAGCTCCTGGAGCAGATAGATTAAGAATTGTAGCAACATTAATAAAAAAATCTTTAGATGATTTTAATGATGAAAATTTTGTAGAATTACTTAGAATTGAAAATGGAATAGTTAAAAAAGTTCCTAGAAAACAAGAGGTCGCCACATTAATAAATGATGAATTAGCCAGAAGAACTAGTGATGAGTCTGGAGATTATTATGTAAAACCCTTCAGCATAATTGCTAAAGAGTCATTAAATAATAAGATAGGAAATAATGGAGTTTATAATCCAGGTCAATTGACAAAACAGGGTAATACCCCTTCCGATTCATTATTGACACTGCAAATTTCTCCGGGAAAAGCTTATGTAAAGGGTTATGAAGTTGATACTCTTATAACAGTAAATGCTGATTTAGAAAAACCAAGAACTACAGAGAGTGTCAAAGATACTACGGTTCCGTTTAGTTTGGGTAATCAGGTAGAAGTCAATAATGTTTATGGAACTCTTCCGGTAGGATTTGGTGCAAGTAGCCAAGTAACCCTCTATTCACAAAGAACTGTAACTCCCGGACTTCCTTCCGGAATTCCAATCGGAATTGGTAGAGTTTATGATCTTAAATTAAAAAACTCCCAATATTCGGACGAGACAACTGTATTTGAAACATCTGCATTTGATTTGCAAACATATACTTATTTGCAATTAAATACTACCATAACTCTATCAACACCTGCGTTTGTTGAAGGTAAAAATAGCTCTGCTTCAGGATACTTGGTTTCAAGCGTAACAAATTCAAATCAACTAGTATTGCACCAAGCAGTTGGTACGTTCACAATTGGAGAACAACTAAAAATTGATGGAGAAGATGTATCAAGAACAATAACAGCAGTTAGAGATTATAACTTGGGGGATGTAAGACAAGTAGTTGGATATGTTGGAGCAACTACTGCGTTTACTGCGGATACTGTAATATCAACTGGAATCCCTCTCGCATCTCAAGGTACAAGCTTCACTATATCTGCAGGGTCTGGTGGAATAAGCACAGTAACAACTTCAGCATCAACATTTGGAGTGGGTATAAACACTGGAGATATTTTTGTTTATACAAAATCAGGACAAACAGTTCCAACTTTTAATAGAGTGACTTCTATTAATGCTTCTGGAAAAACAATAACTGTTCAATCAACTCCGTCAGTTTCTGGCGTAAACGATGGAGATTTGCCTGCCAGTACAACAACAGTAACTGATTTAGTAAAGGGAATTTCTACATTACAAAATACTAGACAATCCTTTTTCTTTGTTGAACTAGAGCATTCAAATATTGCAAATATTGATGTATCTGAAGGAGAAATAGTCTATAGAAAGTCATATCCCGTACTTATCGCATCAAATGGATTAACAGCAACTTTAGAAACTGATACCAATATCACTTTGGAACAATTTGACGAAGAAGATTATTCTTTAGTATTTGATGACGGTACTATTGAACCATTAACTTCAAATCAATTTACAATTACTTCTGGAAGAACTCTAACACTAGTTAATTTAAGTCAAAATGGGCCAGCAACACTAACAGTTACTCTAAGAAAAAGAAGACTTAAATCTAGAAAGAAAATTTATAATAGATGTTCTGTCTTAGACATTAGAGATTCTAATACAACATCTTCTGGAATAGGAAGTACGACTCTTTCTGATGGATTATCATATAGTCCATATTATGGAACCAGAGTACAAGATGAAAGAATATCACTGAATGTTCCAGATGTAATTTTTGTATCTGGTGTTTTTGAATCTTCAGATGAGAATGATGCAGATTTACCAAAATTAGAAGTTATTAATTTAAATGCCAATATTCTTAATGCCGTTAAAGGTGAAATAGTATATGGCCAAACAAGCAATACTATGGCGTATTTTGTGGCGACAAATGGAACAAATCAGTTTGAATTTGTTTATATCAATGAAAATACTTTTGTGACAGGAGAAAAAATTCTATTCATTGAATCAAATCTTACTGCAGAAATAAGTGCTTTGATAGAAGGCGATAGAAATATACTCTCCGATTTTATTTTTGAAAGTGGTCAAACTTTAGAAATAGCAGATTTTTCATCCTTAAGAAGAAAATCTGGAGTAACTCCTCCTTCAAAAAGGTTAAAAATAGTATATAATCACTATTACATAGATCCCAATGATGATGGTGATTTTGTAACTGTCAGTTCATATGATCGTGAAAGATATTCTACTGAGTTACCAGCAATTGGTTTTTACAGAGCAAGTGACGTAATTGATTTAAGACCCAGAGTTACACCTTATGATAGCTCCATAACTCCATATTCTCCATTTGAATTTTCTTCAAGACAATTTTTATCAGCTACAAACTCTACTCCTTATAATTTTGCCAAGGATAAAAACCTATTTTTATCCTATGATTATTATCTTGCAAGAACAGATAAATTATATCTCAATAGATACGGAGAATTTTTTGTTTCTAAAGGTGTTCCATCTTTAACTCCTATTGCTCCACCTATCATTGATAATGCTTTAGAAGTAGCCACAATTACAATGAGGCCATATGTTTATAATATAGGAGATGTAACAGTACAACTATCTTCTCATAAGAGATACAGAATGCAAGATATTGCAAAACTTGAAGATAGAATAAGAAACATTGAATACTATACTTCACTATCTCTTTTAGAAACAGACACTAAAAATTTAACATTAAGAGACTCTCAAACTCAACTTGATAGATTTAAGTGCGGATTTCTTGTAGATAACTTCAAGTCCGTAAATGCAGGATCTTTAGGAGATCCTCAACATAAATGTAGTATTGATACAAAAGAAGGACTACTCAGGCCTCAACATTATACAACTTCAATAGATCTTCTATTGGGTTCTGAAGCAGTAATAGGTGCTTCCAATGTTTCAAATCCAGATGCCGATTTGAGATTTGTAAAAGATCTTGGAAACCCAAATACTGTTAAAGTTGGTGATATTGTTTGTTTAAAATATTCTGATGTAGAATTCTTAAAAAATACTTTTGCAACTAGAATTGAAAATGTCAACCCATTTGCTGTTGTAAATTGGATTGGTGCTATTGAGTTAAATCCTGCAACAGACACTTGGATTGAGACTAAAGGAACTAAAAAAACTGTAGATCAGGAAGGAAACTACGAAACCACAATACAACAACTTGGAGTTGATACTAATACTGGTTTATCTCCAATTGATTGGGGTGCTTGGGAAACTACCTGGACTGGTACAAAAGAAATTGCCCGACAAAATATGGGCAGTATTCATGTAGGTACACAAGAAATAGGTAGAAGTACAAGTAGAGGAAGTTTCCAAAAAGGTAGGGGAATTCCAGAAACAACAACTATTACTTATAGAGATCAATATACCAATTTTACTAATGTAACTACATTAACTACTACAAAACAAGCTAGACAAGGTATTCAATATAAAGTATCTGAAAGATTTGACACAGTTAATCTTGGAACATTTGTTGTATCCACAGAAGTCATCCATGTTATGAGATCTAGAAACATAGAGTTCATAGCAAGAAGACTAAAACCAAAGACGCAATTGTATGCGTTTTTTGATAATGTTGATATGAACAAATATATTGTTCCAAAACTTATTGAAATTCAAATGGAGAGTGGTACTTTTACAGTCGGAGAAACTGTAACTGGTACAGTTGGAACCACTTCAATTAGATTTAGATTAGCGTCTCCTGGTCATAAATATGGTCCATATAATAATCCAGACCAAGTTTTTACAAATAATCCATATTTACCTACGCAAACAATTCCGGCTTCTTATTCAACAACTTCTAGTATATTAAATGTTGATACTGCTTCCTTAGAACTACAGTCGGCTTCTGGATTTTATGGACATATTGTTCAGAACATGCAATTAAAAGGAGAGACCTCTAACGCTATTGCAAAAGTAACTAATGTGAGATTAATTACTGATAGTTCTGGTACTTTAATCGGATCATTGTTTATCCCAGATTCAAAATTACAATCCACCCCTTCATTTGAAACTGGAACAAAGACTTTTGTTCTTACCACTAGTTCTACTAACAGCACAATTGTTGGATCTACTGACAGTACTGCTGATACTAAGTTTACTTCTTCGGGAACTTTAAATAACACTGAAGAAGTTACTTTAAGAACAAGAAATGCAAATGTTGAAAGAATTGATAGAAGTGAAGAAAGAACTCTATCAAGTACACAAACTACTCTTCAAGCTGGAACTTCGTTCTCCAATCGTACAGTAACTCAGTCTAGATGGGTAGACCCTCTTGCACAATCTTTTGAAGTTCCTGATGAAAATGGAGTATTTATTACCAAGTGTGATGTATTCTTCCAAGCAAAGGATACAAATGATTTACCAGTTACAATGCAAATCAGAACTATGCAAACTGGTTTGCCAACAACTACAATTATTCCATTTGGTGAAGTTGTTTTAGATCCAAGTCAAGTAAATACTTCTGATGATGGTAAAACTGCAACAACATTCACTTTCCCATCTCCGGTATATCTTGAAAGCGGAAATTCTTATTGTGTAGTATTGCTTTCTGCATCAAATGAATATAAAGTATGGGTATCTAGGATGGGTGAAGAAGATGTTACAACACTAGATCTTCCAGAATCACAAAAAGTAGTTGTTTCCCAACAACCTTTATTAGGTTCATTGTTTAAATCTCAAAATGGTGCAACATGGGATCCAAGTCAATTAGAGGATCTCAAGCTAACTCTCTATAGAGCAAAATTTGTTACCGGATCTTCCACTGTAAGATTCTATAATCCAAAGTTAGATATCGGTAATAATCAGGTTGTAACTTTAAGACCAAATGCATTAGATTGTATTTCTAAATCAACTTTAATCGGACTAGGTAAGAGTTTGACTTCCTCTGAAGTTTCTGGATTATCTCTTGGAAGTCCGATATTACAATCTAACAATCCATCATTTAGAGGAAATTTAAAAAGTGTAGTTGGATCAATAGGAATAGGAAGTACATTAGCAATAACTTCAGCAGGAATCGGGTTCACTTCTGCATTTAAAACGTATTCTAATGTAGATTTAATTGCTATAACTGGTAATGGTTTTGGTGCAAAGGTTAATTTAAGTGTCAATAATGGAGTTGCTATTGCAGCCACAGTTTCTATAGGAGGAACTGGTTATGCTTATGGTGATTCATTAGAAGTTAATTATTCTCAAACTGATAGCTTGGGAGATAATTTAATTATAACAATTCCAAATAATGTTGGAATAATTTCGTCTTTTAATTCTTTATTATTAAATAGAGTTCAAGGCGATCCAGTTCAAAATTCAACAGATAGTTTGTATTATGTTGGTGCTGGTGGAACTTCTCTTCTTTCTGGAGCGTCTGTAAAAACTATAACTGACTTAACGGATGGATTGCATTTTAAAGTAAGTCATAATAATCATGGAATGTATTCTTTGGTTGATAGAGTAGTTCTCACTGGAATAGAACCTGATCAAAAACCAGAAACTTTAAAAGCCAGTTATAATTCTACTTCCACCAGTGATATTGTAGTAAGTTCTGTTGGAATTTTCACCAGTTTTGAAAATGTGCCCGTTTCTTCAGTAAATCCGGGATACGTTTTAATTGATAATGAAGTAATTTCTTATACTGGTGTAATTACATCCACTAATAGTTTAACAGGAATAACTAGGAATGTAGATGATAGTATTTCCGGAAGTTATGCTCTTGAGTTCCCAATCTTTAAATATGAATTAAATGGGGTATCTTTAAGAAGAATTAATAAAATTCATAATTTCTCAGATACTAATTTAGTAAAATATCCAACAGACTTAGATCATTATTATATTAAAGTTGGTATGAGTAGTAGAGGTACTGATAGAACCCCAGGAAACGCTCTTGGATATCCATCTCTTTATTTTAATTCCGACAAATCTTGCGGATCTTATGATACTGTACCACTCCAAGGATCTCCAAAAGGACCTAAAGCGACTCAAAACATACCATTCAATATCTTCAGACCAAATTTCCAAACACTATTGCCGCAAAAAACATCAATATCTGCAAAAGCAAGAACTTTTAGCGGAGCCTCACCTGATAGTGACCTAACATCTTTCTTAGATCAGGGATTTGTGGATGTCTCATTGAATGATAATAATGAATTTGGATCTCCAAGAATTATTTGTTCTCAAATTAACGAAGAAACTTATCTGTCAGATTTCCCTGGTAAAAAATCTTTTACTATGGAATTAACATTAAGTACAGAAGATGAAAAAGTTTCTCCAATGATTGATTTGGATAGAGTTAATGTAATTACTATTGCCAATAGAATTAATTCCAAGATTGAAAACTATGCTACAGATCCAAGAGTCAATTCTTTGGTAGATGACCCCACAGCAGCAACATATCTAAGTAATATTGTTGTTCTTGATAAAGTCGCTGATAATCTAAAGGTATTCTTTGACGCTTTCAGACATTCAACAAATGATATTAGAGTGTGTTATAGAATTTTTAGATCAGATGTCCCAGCACAAGCTCAACTGTGGCAATTATTCCCAGGATATGATAACTTAGATTCAAATTCTCAAGTGATTAATCCAGCAAAAAATGATGGAAAACCTGACAAAAAGGTTGCAAATTCAACAGCGGAAGATAATTTCAATTCTTATGAATTTACTGCTTCCAATCTTCCTCAGTTTAACGGGTTCCAAATCAAAATATTGATGTCGGGTACAAATTCCGCTTTTGTTCCAAAAATTAGAGATTTTAGAGTAATCGCAACTATTTAAGATTATGAGTTTAATACCAGTAGAGGGGAATAAGGGACTTTTTAGGGATGGAAATTCTAAGGCAATTTTAAATTGCTCTGAATCTGATTATGAAAGATATTTGCAACTAAAAAGCACAAAGATAAAAGAAGTAGCCAGATTGGATGAAATGACAGAAAAACTTAACCAAATAGATCAGTCAAAAAATGAAGAAAAACAGGAAATTGAAAAAATAAAAAATGAATTGAGTGAATTAAAAATATTAATGAAAGAATTGGTATCTCAATTACAATCTAATTCATAAATACTTAAAAACAGGTTCTAATAATGGCGGCAAGGAATGTAAACTTAGTTCTTGAACAAGGGGTTGACTTTCAAGCCACCTTTACGATCAGGAACACTAATAATGCACCATTAAATTTGACTGGCTATACCGGTATTTCTTCAATTAGAAAACACCCAACATCTTCTACTGCATATCCGTTAACTCTCTCTTTTGTAGATAGACTAAATGGAAAAATTGCAGTATCAATGGGTTATACTGCTACTGATGCAATAGAAGGCGGAAGATACGTTTATGATGTTATTTTGATTTCTCCAAATTCTTATAGAACTAGGGCTGTTCAAGGAAATGTTTTGGTAACACCAGGAGTATCCTAATGACAGATTACTTAGTAACTTTAAATGAACCTGGTCCGTATAGAATTGGTGTAGATTATGAAATTCCCACCAAATCTATTCAATATGGAAATATTATTCTTGATAATATAAATTCTCAATTTACGGGAGTTGCCCATACTTTTGGATTAAATGCAAGTGGCAATTCTTATGTTCCAATTAATGATCAACAATTGATCGTTGTTAAGAATAATCTTGTAATGGAACCGATTGAAGATTATACAACGTCAACAAATAATATTATTTTTACAGTTGCTCCAAATCCAGGAGATGATGTTTTTATTATTGCTTTAGCTACAACAGCAGATTTAACTAGAACTATAAATTATGTAATTGACAGTGGATCTATTGAAATGCTTCCTGGAAATAAAGGATCTGTTACTTTGGATGTTAGTGGAGTTATTGAGTCATTAGTGATTTTGTCAGATCAAGAGGGAGATTTGACATTAGACATAAAAAAATCAAATTATACTAATTTTCCAACATTTACTTCTATAGTTGGAGGTGTTTATCCACAATTCTTTAACGAAAGAAAAGTCCGAGATGATAACCTAAATAATTGGGATACATCAATAGTTGCTGGAGACATCCTGACGTTTGATGTCATAACGGTGAATAACATTAATAGATTTCTAATCTCTTTAAAATTAAAATTATAAATAAAGATAGTTATCAAACGTCACCAAGTCGTACGGAGTTGTTTAAATGGCACTATTAGTTCCTAATATTGGGGAAATTGAATCACTAAGGTATTTGATTGCTCAGAATAATCATACCGCTGCGTTATCAGCGCAGTCCCCAAGAAACCTAGTTCTTAAACTCTACACAAGTAACACGACTCCAGCAGAATCGGATGTCCCTTCCCCTACTGCTTATTATGAACCATATGGAGTTGGAAATACTAATGCTTATGGATATGCTCCAACCACTGGATATCCATATTGTGTAAATAACAGAACAGATCAGACTTATACATCTCAAACAGGTATTCTTCTAAACGGATCCCGTTGGAGAATCAATAATGTTGGTTCTGGAACCACTGCTACTTATCCAGAACAGACATTTACATTTACTGGAGACGCTGGTGATGTTTATGGTTACTATGTAACTCGTGCAAATAATATGCCTTACACTGTTCAAGGCGTGCAACATTTTGCAACAGTTGGCGTTGGAACAACCGTATCCAAAGGAGATAATACTGACCCAGTTATTGGAGTTATTGGAAATCAATATATCACAATTGACCCAGATCAAAGTGTTGATGACTTAACACTAGGAATGATCGTTGGTGGTAATGCAGGTATTCAAACTGGAACACAAGTTATTGGTATTGATAGAGCATTAAAAGTTATTTACTTGGATAAAGCTCTTATTGATAACATTCAGGTTGCTACAGATCCAAGTGTTACCTTTAGTTTTGGTAAAATTTCTGCAGTCGGTCACCAACTAGTTGCTGGTGATGTACTCTATGTTGCAGCTGGTACAGGTAATACAACTACAGCCTCTGGAACTTATACTGTATTCAGTGTTCCAAATGCTAATGAGTTCTATACTTCTCCAGCTCTTTCGCCAACTCTAAACGGAGTTGCAGGACTTAATACTTGCACACTCTATAGTTCTATCATGTATGCTGAAAGATTTACCAATGGTCCTTACAGCATTCAAAACAACGGAGACCAAATCAAGATTACACTTAATGTCGCTCTTGACTGATATATAAATAAATACATAATTGAGTTTTTGGGGATTGTAATAAATGCAATCCCTTTTTTATTAGAAGGTCTATTGTTGTTGTGCCAAGATGAATATTTACGAGTATAATTCATCTACTGTTAATGAATACTCCCAAGAAGATCTTGGTCTTTTGACAACCTCTTCTTGGGAAGTTGAAGACTGCGGAAATTTATCGGAACAAATAGACTCAAAGGAAGATTTTTATCGTATTGATTGTAAGGAAACTCTTCTTCCTTTTGGTAAGATCAGAATTTCAAACAACAAAACCAAATATCAAAAAGATAATAATATTTTTAGAAAATATATTGAGATTAATGCAAGATCAATTATTTTGCATGGAGTCATACTTCGTTGGATTGGGTTTAGTGTAATTTTTCAACTCTCTAATGATCTTGAAAGAAAAGTAATACCTGATGTTTCTGGGGGAGGTCAGTCATGAGCTCTCACGTATATCAATATAATTCAGATTGTAAACAACCAGATCCAGAAATTTGGGGTGGAGGTGCTGCAGGAGGCCCACTCTTAATAGTATCTGGATTAGATTTTTCTCAGAAATTAATTAAAAAATATGTGGGAGATCTGCCCACATTAAATTTTTCTTCATTAGCGCAAGAAAGTATATTTAAAAATTATATTGGTGATTTACCAACTTTTAAATTATCTTCTTCTATAGAAGAATCTGTAAGATATAATCCACCTGAAGATAATGTTGTCCTCTCATTGCAGGGACAATCAATAAATTATTTTATTTCTAATGAAGTAGTAGATGAAATTACTTCTCTAGAATATTCTGGATTTATTACTGAAAAGACGAGTTATAATTATTCAAATCCATTTTCAAACGTTGAATTTCTTACAGAAGATGATGGTTTAATAACGGATCTAGTAACTTCTATATCAAATTATGGAACCCTTATCGCTCCAGTAGAAGAACATATTGATTACGGTTCAACAGAAATAACAGGATCAACTGCTGCGGCTACTGGTTTAATTGAAATAACAGGATCTTCTTCAAATAGTGCTTTTGTAAAAGAAATTAATACCGTATTGATTCAATCTTATGGTGCATGTATAGAACAAGTTTCCTATATTCCACCAATTGATGAGGATACTTTTGAAAATAATCTTGGTTCTTCACAATCAACTTTTGATAATACTACCTTAACTTTTGATAGTAGTGAACCAAAACCAAACATTAAGTTAACTGGTAACGCTGTTGAAATAGTCATTTCAAATACACCAGAAGAAAAGATTAATATTCAAAGTGATGGAATATGTATTGAAAAAGTAAGATATGACTATAG